>Ga0111176_1033_pt1 | contig 26658 bp, 18 predicted proteins | sample DeeMarSWOR324_28_FD_80229 | JGI IMG/M metagenome (GOLD analysis project Ga0111176, IMG submission 80229) | Bacteroides sp. SM23_62_1 | reverse complement strand
GCGAGGTAGCCAAAAACAATGGAGACTGCAAAAACAATTAACTGGTACATATCGGGCACAAAAGCCGTAACTATCGAGGCCAATACAAAAATTATACCTCCAAACATCAACGGAGTAAACCTGACTATTATTCCCGATACAAAAGTGGCTAATCCCATAACCGGCAGTATGAATGGCGTAGGATAAACACCCAGAAAATAACTGAGGACAGCCATCAGTGCAAAAATGATCCCGGCCGCCACCCATAAATATGTCAGATAATGGTCAATATAACTCCTTACCACATCCTGTTTTTTGTTCCTTGATTTGTAAATCCACTGAATAATAAACCCGATCATAACCGGTACCAACCAGCTTGCGAGCGCTTTCCAGTATAAATCTTCATACATCTCACGCCGGAGAAAATAGCGGAGCATAAAATAGCACAGAATACTTGCACAAAGTAATACCCATCCCCATAACAGGTAATAAAAACTTCCCTCCCGCAGATTCCTGCGTGAATTCGATATAGCTTTTCTTATGATCTGAAGACTTTCTTCAGGTGTCATTGATTTTTCATTTGATTCCATAATTTCATTTTTAAACTTGACACAAATATAAATTAATTTATTTCATAAACCTAATATTTTAAAAAAGTTAACACACCGGATATTTTATCCCGGCACCCCAATTTCATTTAACAGCTAAATATTATCTTTATATAAGCCAATTCTTTTATTTATGTCAAACAGATATCTATTGATTTTAATCATATTTTATTTGGCTGTCTTCAATTCAATTTTATGCCAGGATGTTGAGTATGCCCGGCGGATTATTCGGGATCTTGCATCTCCTGGAATGTATGGAAGAGGATATGTAAAGAAAGGAGATTATAAGGCTGCTATGTATATAAGCAAAGAATTTAAATCAATAGGCCTGGAAAAAACTTACAGAAGATATCTTCAGCCATTTAGCATTTCTGTTAACACCTTTCCTGGAAAGGTACAACTCTATCTGAATAACCAGTTAATGATCCCGGCGAAAGATTATCTTGTCAGTCCGGAATCACATTCTGCAGAGGGTAAATTCATTACATATCCGGTCAGGTACAGTGATCTAATATATGGTGAAAACTGGCTTAAGATTATTGGAGAATCTTCAGATAAATTTATAGTAATCGATAAGACTTTGCCTGATGTTGAAATTCTCAAGAAAGAAGATGAGGAGCGTATCAGGGAAATTCTCAGGTTTATGAAAATGCATCCCGAATACCCGGCAGCAGGTACACTGATAGTTACAAACGAAAAGCTTACCTGGAGCGGATCTACAATTGAGGGAAGCAAACCATTTGTTATCTTAAATACTGAACTTCCCCTCACCGAAATAAAAACTGTTGAGATTAAAATCAAGAATACCTTTTATCAGGCCTACCAGACATATAATATAATAGGGTTGCTTCCGGGCAAATTATATCCTGATTCATTTATTGTTTTTACCGCCCATTATGACCATCTGGGATGTATGGGCAGGGAAACCTGTTTTCCAGGTGCAAATGATAATGCCAGCGGGATAGCCATGCTGCTCAACCTGGCAAAATATTATTCCATGGAAGAAAATATACCTGATTATTCTATGGCTTTTCTGGCTCTGGGGGCAGAGGAGCTGGGACTACTGGGTGCTGAATATTATACTGAAAATCCTGTTTTCCCTCTTGACCGGATCTCCTTCCTTATCAACATTGATCTGGCAGGGAATGGTGAGGAAGGTATAACCGTTGTGAACGGATCAGTTTATCCGGGCAAATTTGAACTGCTGAAAAGGATTAACGAAACAAACCTATTCCTGCCACAGGTTAAAACAAGAGGGGTTGCCTGTAACAGCGACCATTGCAGATTTCATGAAAAAAGTGTCCCTTGCTTCTTTATTTATACCATGGGTGGGTCAACTGCCTATCATGATATATTTGATACCCCGGATAGCCTGCCTCTTAAGGCGTTTGAAAATTATTTCCTCTTACTTAAATCCTTTACCAATTCATTGCAGGTCAGATATTGACCTGAATCTTTATAGCACAGGAATATCCTTTGCCTGTTAAAAAAGTTTTTATCACAGAGATCCCAGAGTTTTTAAACAGACGGCACAGAGATTATTTCTATTACTCGGTGTTCTCTGTGTAATTTCTCTGTGTCCTCTGTGGTTAAATAAATTTTTGAATTACCTTTATTCTTAATTAACGATTAACTTTAATTGTAAAAAATGTACTCCACGCATCAACTTGCAAAAATGATCGATCATTCCATTCTTCATCCCACGATGACAGATGAAGATTTAATTATGGGATGTAAACTGGCTAAAGAATATGATGTTGCCTCTGTCTGTGTTAAACCTTACGCCGTCAGAATGGCCTGTGACCTGCTTCAGGATTCCGATGTGGCAGTAGGTACTGTTATTGGCTTCCCACATGGTAACAGTTCAATTGAGGTTAAAGTCTTTGAAACTGAAAATGCTATTAATAATGGTGCAAAGGAGATTGATATGGTCATCAATATTGGTAAAGCACTGGGTAGTGATTGGAAGTATATTGAAAGAGAGATCGAATCAATTGTGGGGGTAACCAGGACAATGAAAGTCATTTTGAAGGTTATTTTCGAAAATGATTATATGCCGGATGATGATCACAAGATCAGGTTATGCCGGATCTGCAACAGGTTGAAAGTTGATTATGTAAAAACTTCTTCAGGATATGGTTTCGTTAAAGGTGCTGATGGCAAATATTCCTATCTGGGTGCCACGGAGCATGATGTTGAATTGATGCGCAAGCATGCCGATCCGGGTATTGGTGTCAAGGCTGCAGGGGGAGTCAGGACACTTGATGAAATGTTGAAGATGGTCGAAAAAGGGGTTACTCGCCTCGGCGCAACAGCCACTCAGGCAATCCTCGATGAAGCAATGAAAAGATACGGGGAATAAGCATTCAGGTTTTTAATAACTAAATAAATCAAGTCCTGATTCAACCGGATATATTCTGATACCATTGAAGAGGATAGTTAAGTCCGGTATTCAACCGGACACATTCTGATATAGTTGAAGAGGACGGTCAAGGGGCTGTGTCACAACTGATTTTTCACGCAAAGAGCCCAAAGAAAACATCAAGTTCGCAAAAAACAGATTATTGTATATCAAGGCTTTGCGAACTTTGCAACAATTTTGCGAACTTTGCGAGAAGCCTTTTAATGAAGTTATGATACAGCCCCACATTCTGTTACCGTTGAGGATGATAACTAAGCTCTGTTTCCAACCAGACATACTCTGATAATCTTGATTACTTATTAAAGCATAATACTAAACCCGATATACCATGAAAAGAAAATTAACAATCCTCCTACTTTATTTACCCCTGATTCTCACCTGTTCATGTAATATTGATCATAAACATTCCGGACAGTCGAGTCATATATTCAATGGTCCTTACACAGGTGAGAACCTGAATCATACCGCTTTCCCTTTAGGGGGTATAGGAGCCGGGATGGTATGCCTGGAAGGTACCGGTTGTATTTCACATGTTTCTGTCAGGAACCAGCCTGATCTTGATAATGAACCGCTTACATTCGCTGCCATTTCAGTGAAGGGAGATGAGAATATTGCACGGGTTATTGAGGGACCTGTTCCTGATTGGAAAATATTCTGCAAGCCGGAAAGCGGGAATGGCCTGGGTGGAACCACATATGGCCTTCCAAGATTCGAATCCGCCAGTTTCACTGCAAGGTTTCCCTTCTCGACAGTATCACTTGAGGATCAGGATATCCCGCTGGAAACAAGTATAACCGGCTGGAGCCCTTTTATACCCGGTGATGAAGATAACTCAAGCCTGCCGGTTGCAGCCCTTGAATATACATTCTCAAATAATACCAATAAAAATGTCGAAGCGGTCTTTTCTTTCAATACTGTCAACTTCATGCGTGTCTACCTGCCTTCAGAATGGGGATCATATGCCCCGGGGGACCGGATCAGGGAAATTGATAATGGCTTTATCCTGCACCAGGAGGGTAGTAAAGAATATCCTTATGTTACCGGTGATTTTGCCGTGTTTACCACCGCCGGTGAAGTGATTGTTGACCATTGCTGGTTCAGGGGAGGATGGTGGGATCCCCTTACCATAACATGGAAAAATATCGAAGAAATGGAATTAAGAAGTACGCCCCCGCAGGATGGATCAGCACCGGGAGCCTCTCTTTCCGTTCCTTTCCAGCTTGCTCCGGGAGAAGAAAAAACAATCCCCCTGCTTTTTGCCTGGTATATCCCGGAATCAAACCTTCAGCGTGGTACTATGGTGGAATCTGCTGAAAAGTATTGTGAAGATCCTGATTGTTGTCCTACTACATATATCCCATGGTATGCTTCAAGATTTGAAAGTATAAACGATATTGCAAAATACTGGTTATCCCGATACAAGGAATTGAAAGAACAATCTGCCCTTTTCAGGGAGGCATTTTATGCCATGGACCTGCCTGATGAGGTTGTTGAAGCAGTAGCTGCCAACCTGACAATCCTTAAATCTCCAACAGTGCTTCGCCAGCATGATGGAAAACTCTGGTGCTGGGAAGGCTGTCATGATAATCTGGGTTGCTGCCATGGATCCTGTACACATGTCTGGAACTATGCACAGGCTATCCCCCATCTTTTCCCAAGGCTGGAAAGGAGTCTCCGCCATACAGAATTCCTGATCAGCCAGGATGAAGCAGGTCATCAGACATTCAGATCAAACCTGCCAATCTCTCCAACATTACATAATTTTTATGCTGCCGTCGACGGCCAGTTAGGAGGAATCATGAAAATATTCAGGGAATGGAGAATCTCAGGTGATCAGAGATGGCTGGAAGTATTATGGCCCAGTGTTAAAAGCAGTATGAACTATTGCATTCATACATGGGATCCCGGGCATAAAGGTGTGGTTGAAGAACCCCATCATAATACTTATGATATTGAATTCTGGGGCCCCGACGGGATGTGCATGTGTTTCTACCTGGGTGCGCTGAATGCTATTATAAGCATGGGAAAGAATCTTGGTGAGGATGTGACACTTTACCAGGAACTCTTTGATAAGGGTAAAAAATTCCTTGAGGACAGCTTATTCAACGGGGAATATTTTTACCAGATCGTCAAGACTACCGGACTTAAAGCCCCTGACCCTGTCGAGGCATCCCGGAAATCCATGGGAGGTGATTATTCCCCTGAAGCCCTTGAAGTTCTTGAAAATGAAGGGCCTAAGTACCAGTATGGCAATGGTTGTATCTCCGATGGTGTCCTTGGAATCTGGCTTGCAAGGACATGTGGTCTGGAAGATTTCATTGATCCGGAAAAAGTTATAAGTCATCTTTATTCGGTTTATCACTATAATATGAGGTATGATCTGTCCGATCATGTTAATCCCCAACGACCCTCCTTTGCCATGGGACCGGATGGCGGCCTGTTACTTTGTACCTGGCCCCATGGAGATCAGCCATCATTACCATTCGTTTACAGTAATGAAGTGTGGACAGGGATTGAGTACCAGGTTGCCTCCCACCTGATGATGATGGGAATGGTTGAGGAAGGGCTTGATATTGTGAGGACCTGCCGGAAAAGATATGATGGCAGAATAAGGAATCCCTTCGATGAATATGAATGCGGACACTGGTATGCCAGGGCTATGTCGAGTTACGGCCTCCTCCAGGGCCTTACAGGAGTGCGTTATGATGCCGTGGATAACATATTATATATCGACTCAAAAATAGGAGATCAATTCACCTCATTCCTGTCAACGGAAACTGGATTTGGAAACGTCGGCCTTATCGCGGGTGAACCGTTCCTGGAAATAAAATATGGTGAGATACAGGTAAAAGAAATCGTGGTGAAAAATAAAGAAGAATAATCACCCCCTTATTGCCAAATCAGGGGAATGTAACTTATGCTTTAACATGCCAGCAGAGAGCAGAGCGAGAATAGTCAAACCCTGATTGCCAGATGAGGGGATGTTTTATACCATCACCTCCTCCCATTTCTCATTTGTTGATGATTTCTCAAGTGCTTCGAGAACCGCCACACAATTTAATATACTCTGGTGACTGCGGGGCTCCTTGCCTGTCCTGAACATCTCAACCATGTCGGTATAGTTTCTTGGTGGATCGGCTTCGTCTACCCTGGATTTTAATTCGATGACTCCCTCTTTTGTCTCCACAAATGTCTCCCACCCATAATGCAGGCTTTTAAAAATAATCGTCGCGAGCATTCCATTTTTATATGCAAGGTTTGCGCCTGCATTTTTCCCGTTTTTTGTGATTCTTACTCTTTCAATTTCCTCGCCGAACATATACATCAGGGGCTGAACACAATGTACTCCATAAAAGAATATCCCACCATATTGAGATTCCAGGTCTGCAGGGCCACATCTAATAACATGGTTGATTTCACCTAATGCTTCCACCTGTTCCTTCATGTCAAATGTTGCATCACTCTGAGCAATTGAACTGTAAGAGGTAATTGGTGTGCCAAGGTCACGTGCCATGGCCAGGAATTCCTTTCCTTCAGATACCCTGTAACAGAATGGTTTATCGATAAATGTGGGGATCCCAGCTTTCACAAAAGGAGTGGCTGCTTCAAGGTGGTATTTTGGATGCCGGTGGTCAACAATGAGGGCATCTATTTTCCCTGTCATTTCACCCGGATCACTGACCATATTTGGAATGCCCCCGTTGATCATGGCATTCCTGGCAAACTCTTCTGTTTCCCCCCATACATAAAGCACCTCAACACCCGGGAATTTCTTTTCTATATTGAATAATTTCCCAAAACCAATGGTATGCGAATTCTCTGCTCCAATGATTCCGATACGGATAGGTTTATCCTCCTGTTTCTTTCGGGAATATTCCCCGGCAGTCATTGCAGTGGCAACTGCAGGTATAGACGCACAGGCCGATAAAACTGCGCTTTTGCCTAATTTCCCAATAAAAGACCTTCTTGTTTCCATAGATTCATTAACTTATGATTAGACTATTTTTTTCCGTCAGCTGAAGCTGACGGCAATTGATTGTTGCTCATTCAGAGGCTCTAAGATGATTAAAACTTTGTTATTCTGTCAGCTGAAGCTGACGGCAATCGACCAGATCTAACCTTACAGCTATAGGTATCCTGAAATCTTTAACCTATTCCTCAAACATTTGACTCAAACCTTTCTTAGCCTTAGCCTTCTTCACCTTACACCCTGTTTCACCCGTCGTATCCGCCAACCAGCGGAGAAGGAGGGCACCGTGCTTCCTTCACTCTGCTCCATGCTCCATGCTCTTTGCTCCATGCTATTTTAAATTTTCATTTCCCATCCCTCCTCGTATGTTCGGGCCCATAAACTTTCTGCTTCTTTATCATTGAGAATATGTCCTGTTTCAGTATCAATATTTATCGATCTTCCCACCCTTTGTGATATATTTCCTAACTGTACCAATAACGTGCTCTTATGGCCTGAATCGATCCCTGCATTTAAAGGCGTCCCATTGATGATACCTCCGAAGAAGTTCTGAATATGGAGACTGTCAAGCTTTGCAGCAGGATCAACGACATTCAGCGGATCAACAGGTATATCATTTTTAACATCTTTAATTATCTTATTTTCGAGATCATAAATGGTATAACTATTACCATTGATAAACATACTTCCTTTTTCACCATAAAAAAGTGCTCCGGCATAGGTGTTTTCTATCGGCTTACCGTTACAACTCCTTCCTTCCCAGGACATTGTAACACCTTCTTTGAAATCTAAATTAATAACCTGGGTATCGGGAGTTTCCCAGTCATCCTTATATCTGTATCTCCCGCCGTTTGAACTGACTTTTACCGGATAATCCACATCAAGACCCCAACGCAACAGATCGACCATATGTGTTCCGTTGTTCAGCGCCTCTCCCGTTCCCCAGTGCCAGAACCAGTGCCAGTTATAGTGTACCACGTTATCTTTATAAACACTCCTTGGGGCCGGTCCCTGCCAGAGATCCCAGTCGAGCCATTCAGGAACAGCAGTCTCTTTGCCAACACCGATGGATCCGCGGTTATTTGCATACCATCCCTTTCCGAAATAGGCACGTCCTATGGCTCCATTTTTCAATTCCTGTATGGCCTCCCTTACATTAGGATAAGACCTCCGCTGGTTTCCCATCTGTATCAGCTTTCCATATTTAGCACCCGCTTTAACCAGGATTTCACCCTCTGCAGGATTATGGCTGCAGGGTTTTTCAACATAAACATGCTTTCCGGCCTGCATAGCAAGCAATGATGCCGGAGCATGCCAGTGGTCGGGAGCAGCAATAACCATGGCATCAATGTCTTTAGATTCCAATGATTTGCGAAAATCACGGAAGCCTTCAGCTTTCAAAGACTGAATTTCATTCAGACCTGCTATACATTTCTCTATAGCCCTGCTGTCGACATCACAAATATGAATGACATCACAATTATCCTGCCTCGCAAAATTCTGTGCCAGTGCATTCCCCCTGGAATAAACACCCATCACAGATACCCTTACCTTATCATTTGAACCTGATATACGCCCGTAACTTAAAGCACTGGATCCTGGCAGAATCCCTCCTGCTGTTACTGCCAGAGAGGCTCCAACAGATTTTTTTATAAAGTCCCTTCTCGAATTTGATTTGTTTTTAGTTTTCATTTTCTTATTGGTTTTTTAAAATTCCATTGTTAAGGATGGTTTTTTTCTATAACGAATATTTGAATTTATTTTATTTAACCACAAAGAACTCAAAGTACATCACAAAGGTTCACAAAGGAAATTTATTCCTAACCTTTGTGTTCCTCAGTGTAACCTTTGTATCCTTTGTGGTAAAAAATCTTACTAATCCCCCAGGTATAAATTATATTATTGATTCACAATATATCAGGATTGTCTATTTAAATTTTTCATTTTCCATCCACTGTTTTATCATTTCATGGAAAAGTTCTTCAACCTGGATCATCCATGTAAGGTCTTCCCGCTGACTGGCAAAATGAAAGTAACGGTCGGGAACATAGTTATAAGGATAGGATATGAAACGGGTTCTGGAATACACCCTTTGTAAATTTCCCCAGGCACTATTAAACTCATCAATTGCTTCGTTAACTTTTTTAATACCTTCTTTTTGCTGCATTTCATTTTCTGTGTCACATTGTTCCAGCGCAAGTAACAGATGGGGAGCAGTGATCTGAAAATCATTGATTGCAGATATTATTTCCCAGTGGTACCTGTTTCTCCTGGAGTTAACATACATAGATTTAACAGTCTCAGAGATATAAGGATATTGCTGAGCAATTTTTTCTGCTTCACGCAGGCGTTCTTCATATATTTTACTCCAGCTCCCTGGTTTATTCAAATCCGGTAGGTCAATCAGGCGGTCATTAAAATCTGTTTTTAAGGGTTCCGACTCATCTTTTGGAGGAAGCCAGTGGGCCAGTCCGGGCAGATTGAATAATGCATTCTCCATATCTGTACGGCTGCCTTCCCTGTTATAAGCCCATTCCCATAATAATACCCCTTCCCTCAATGCGGCATAAAATTTTGCATAATCAGGTATTGATAATCCATATTCCCTCTGCAGGTATGCTGCATCATACTCTTCCAATGTCCGCCCGCCGGGTGACCAGCTATATTCAGCGGAAGTGATCCATCCACGCCAGTATGTTTCCATATGGGGTGATTTGTCATCCCATGCTGTGCACAGAATCCCATTTATGCCTTTTTCAGCTGCCAGTTGTGCAAAGCTTTGGATAGCAGCGATACCATTTGCCTGCATCCCTTCCCTTTCGTCATAAGGAATCAGGGTTGCGCCCGTCTGGGCTGCCGTTGCTACCATGACCTGTAATTCATGATCCCTGTACCATTCAAGGGCCATGATATTCCCGGGCTGTCTTGCCATTGAGTAGTTCCAGCGCATATAAATGCAATTCCTGGGAAATTCTGAAATAACCTCTTCCAGTATTGGTCCTCCTTTTTCCCAGTAGTCAACTGCCTGCTCATAAGAGATGTCATTTCTATATGTGGTTGGATAAACGCCTGCTTCTTTCAATGGCATATCGTCCCAAAATATTGGTATCCTCCCGTTTTCACCTGCAAATTCACATACTTTTTTGAGCCAGTAAAGATTCAGGCTCAGTAACCCTTCCCTGTTAGCAGTTGGTTTGCATCGGGGACATAATCCAATATTTCCGATCTCATCACCACCCACATGAAGGTATTTTGATCCCGGGGTTGCTTCAATAGCATCCCGGTACAGATCGAACAACACTTCATATGTTCCCGGATCCAGCGGGCAGAATGCCCAGCGGTTATTTGGTAACTCCCTGAGGTGTGCATATTGCTGATGTTTCAGAATGAATGTAGCATGGCCCAAACCTTGCACCAGTGGAGATATCTCAATGTGCCTATCCCTTGCATATCCTGTTAAAGCAGCCATTTCCTCTATACTGATAGCCTGTGGTGCTCCAACCAATGGCTGCCGGCTAAAACGCAGTTTGTCTTCAAATTCAAAGATTATCGCATTAATCTTATACCGTGCAAGCCTGTCGATACATGCATAGTAATAATTCATATGGTCGAGGTGGTGTTTAACATCAACATGTACTGCGCGGTATGAAATTGCGGGGTAATCTGTGATCCTGCATGCAGGAATGGTAACATCAAAATCACGGGCATCTTCCAGGAGCTGCTCTAAAGTCTGGCATCCATAAAACAAGCCTGCTTCCCCTCCGGATATAATGGTAACTCCTTCATCTGTAATGGTCATGATGTATCCTTCCGAAGACCCGGAGGCAATGCCATTATTACCAAGTTGCAGGGTGAGTGTGCCACGATTCTTTTCACCTGATTCAGTTAATTGCGAAAGAATCTGTCCCATCACAGGCCGTTGAATACTATCTGCCAGATTAAGATTGCTTAACTTGCCGAATCCCAGACCAGCCCCCTGAAGAAATTCAACTTTCTGAGGTTGAGGAATAATCAAAAATGGTCCGGGCAATGTATTCTTTATTGTCCCATCTTCAGTATTGCACCTGAATCCGGTGATTACCAATAAAAAATAAAAAAGTATTGAAAAAACTTTTCTTTTCATTATACATTATTTTCGAAAAAAATAAATCATTAGTAAATGATTTTATCCGTAAGATATAAAAAAGAAGAGTGTTATAAACGGACATGAAGTTTTTTCATGAAAAACTACTCAAAGACTCATGAAAAAAGTTCACGGGAGTTCCATGCTGCAAAGTTTAAATTTGTTGATTATTTAGACAAATTTAAACTTTTACAGAGGAAAAATAAGGTGGTGAGGATAGTAATAAAAGGTGTTTATCCTGGCTAAGTCGTATTCCTAAAAGTATCACAAGTGGAATAAATATCTTACTCAGAAAGGTTCTTCATGGAATCACCATGCCTGGTGTCACGATTAAGGAATTATAAATTATTTCTCGCAGATAATTGCAGATTTCGCAGATAAATAAGAATCAGCGCATTAAATTCAGCGAAATCTGCGATCAAATCTGCGGAATCCGCGAGAAGTCTTTAAAGTTCATCAGGTCAATTCCAAACCATTTTTTATAAGTTGTGACACACACCCTGCCTTTAGAATTGAAAATGGCCGGCCGGCTTACAACTAGTCAAAGCAATCATTATCAGGAGAATGTAGAGCCTGGCCTTTCAGCCGGGACATTCATTTCACCCTCGGTGGTTCAGCTGTCTGATTCCAGCCGGGACATTCATTTTGCCGTTGGCAGGTGCAGGTATTGTTTCCAGCCTGGACAAAATAAGGAGGCGTTACCTATAATAAAGACAGGAGGAAACAAAATGTAGTGCATTGAAAAAGCGATAATAAGATTATAACATTTCAGGGCTTCTCAAGATACATAACTGTAAAATATTCTTGCTTTACATCAGGACTATATTGAAGTCTATCCATTTTAAAAACCGATTTTCTCTCATTTCCGATATTTTCCATTTGCATCATTGCTGCCATGTATTTCCCTGTTGTAATTTCACGTATATCCGACGTTGTAAGGATTTTCCACAGATCGTTATCAAGATCATAGTATTCTGATTTTCTTGTAACATAGTCTTTTTTCCCAATCCAGGTTATTTTATGGCTGACGCCTGATTCATCTGCGATTTCCTCATTGACAGGTACAACCTCGATTTTCCAGCAATCCGTTCCATCCTGGGTTTCACTTCCCAGCAGCTGATAACGGTAATCATCGAGGTTAGGGGCAGCCATATCCGCATTGCTGAATTCCGAACCCATAAAACTCTGCCCTTTCTCAGCCGAAACGATTCTTCTTGTTTTTCTCAATGCCGGCATGTAAATCCACATATCATCAGCCCGGTCATCATAATCAAAAACAAGCATTCCGGTTCCTTTAACTTCTGCAGGAGCTAAAAAACGGACGATACGCTTTTCTGTTGAACCATTATCAAATAATCTTGATGCCATGGATATTTCACGGGTTCTTTCCCTGCCCCTGGAATCATATATGCTCAGGGTAGATATGGCTTCCATGCCAGGTATTTTACTTACTTCCCTTGCTTTTTGCATGATCTCCCTTGCGGACGGCTGGCTCTGAGCCATAAGGGGAAACAATAGCATGTATGATGTCAGTAACAGTATATTCTTAATCATTGTATTATAATTATTCTATTGTTTAAATAGAGTTTTTAACAAATATCATTTTCAACCCCAGAGAACACAGAGTTATATTTAATTCCTCCGTTAACTCTGTGCATTCTCTGTGATCTCTGCGGTTAAATAATTCCAGTTAACACTGTTTTTATTTTATTAAATCAAATTTCTACCCTTCCGGTTTTCTTTCTGAATAAATACCTCCATGAGTAAATCAATTCATGTTCCCTTGAACTTTCAGGTTCGAGAAACCCGGGCCTGGTCAGAAGAATCATGGAGGGAACAATGATCAATGCTCCAACCAGGCAAGCAAAAATTGATACGATTACCATGAATCCAAAATCTTTAATCGGTGCAAAGGATGAGAATGGAAGGGCGCTGAATCCTATAATTACCGACAGGGCGTTAAATGTAATCCCCCGGCCTGTTGTTGTCATGGTTTTAATTACCGATTCCCCGGATGAAAGGCCTTTCATTCTTTCCTCCCTGTATCTCCATAGAAAATGTATGGTATAATCAACACCCACACCAACCATAATGGAAGATAGCAAAGCTGTTGCCACATCAAGATAAACACCAAAATACCCCATCAATCCAAACATAAATATAAGGGCTGTAATCAATGGAAGAGTTGTCGTCAGTCCCGCTGAAACAGATCGGAAAATCACAGATATGATGATGACGATGATGATAAGTGCTATAAAAAGTGATATGACCTGCCCTCTCACAACCAGGTCAGCCAGCTGGGCAACGACATAGCCATATCCCCCGACCCTTTTTACATCCGGATCCCCTGCTGTGATCTCTCTCACCTTTGAAAGCACACCATGAATATTTATATTACTCCCATTATTTATCCTTATAATGATCTGTGCATTCTCATAATTGAAATCAATAAGTTTTTCAAGGCCTTCCGGATTTCCGCTCATATTATACAGCAAAAGATATTGCGCAATGGCTTCCCTGCTATCGGGAACCCGATCATACATGCTTTCTCCCGGATCGTTCATTGCTTTGCTTATTTCCCTGATAACCGTTGAAACAGAAACCACATTTCCGACACCATTAATAGCCTTAAGCTCCCCTGTATAATGATCAATCTTCTTCATAATATATGGATCAATAATATCACCCTGAATATGGATAGCCAGATTTTGTGAACCTCCAAAAGTTTTATTAATGATGTTTGAACTTTTTCTTACCTGGTGTTTTTCTGGAAAAAATTTTTCCACGTCAGTATCCACTTTCAGGAAAAATGTTCCGATACCGCTTATTATAACGATACAGGAGGTAATGATCAGTACTTTTGCCGGATGATGCGTCACAAGTTTTCCGGTTCTTTCCAGGATCCTGTCCAACAGTGGTTTTTTACCATTACGATTATGTCTGGATACTTTTGATTTCTTAAGGAATGATAAAACGGCCGGGATAAATAATAAACTCAGGATCAGGGCAAACAGGATACCCAGGGCAGCGATTATTCCAAGATGTTTTGCCGGAATTATCCTGTGTGAGACAAGGCTTAAGATCCCGGCAAAAGTTGTTATCCCGGTTAAGATGATAGGAATTTTCAGACTCGTAAAGACATTCCTGGCCAGCTTGCCATTCGCCATTGACCTGTATGTCCAGTTCAACTCCTGGTACCTGGTCATCAGATGAATACCATAATCATTAGCTATAGCAATCAGCATGATGGGTAATAACAGCGTAATGACCGATAATTTCCATCCTATCAGTGGCATCAATCCCATACTGAACATGATGGCAAAAATAACCACACTTAATGGTAACACAACACCACGGATATCCCTGAAGAAGAAATATAACATGACCAGCATAATAGCCAGTCCGATGATCATAAGTCGTTTGAAATCACCGGCAATTTCGCTGGTAATAACACTCTTAATATAAGGCAATCCCCCCAGGTACACTTTCTCCTTTCCGGGATTGTCCTGTATAATCTGTTCAACCCTGGCAACAATCACTTTATCAATTGTCTCTGAGTTCAGGGAGAGGATCATAGCCGCAAGGGTAAAATCTTCGGAAACCACAACATTCAAAGCCATTTCACTTTGACTAAGATCCTGGCGAAGTTTTTCAATTTCATTTTCTGTGTCCGGAATTTTTGTGATGAAAGGTTCAACAACTAACATCCCATCCCTGCTTGTCATGTTTTTAGTATCATAAACTGACATAACCCTGTCAACTTCTTCCAATTTCCTGATTTCTCTTCGTATAGTTTTAATCCTTTCAAGTGTTTGTGGATTTAATACATCATCTGCTTCAAAAACCATGATCATTAATTCATCGCCACCGAAGATTTCTTCTATCTTATCAGTATTTATCCTTGATGAAATTCCGGGTGGAATATATTTTTCCAGATCCGGATCAATCTCAGCCCTGAAAATCTGTAATCCAACAACTACCGGTATAAGCACACTCAATGCGATGATCAGCCACCGGTACTTAATAATAAATTTTCCCGAGTTCATAATCTAGTTTCTAAAATGTTCAATATAATTGGGTGTTATGTTATTCTATTCAACCAACTTCAAAAACTCCTTCTCACTTCCAGAAAACCACCATTGAAAAGTGGCCCTGCCATATCATTCAGACTATTATCCGGGCCATCTAAAAACTGGCCGCCGAGTGAAATGCTCCAATAATCTGTTACACTGTACGTTATCCTCGGTAAAATCGTTAACTCCTCAGTGCTGATGTTATACATTGCAAAAAGGTCAATTTTGAGTGTATTAAACATCAGGTCCACAGACGGTCTTAGTGCTATGGTATGGCTTGCTCTGTGTGTCTGACCGAAAATTATCCTGTTAAAACCTTTTATCTGTTCCCCTATTATTACAGGAATATGAGAATAAGATAGCGGTTCAGGAAGAGGTATCCCCCCTGATTGTTGAAACAATATCACTTCAGTCATTTTCTTGAAGGAAGGCACCCACTGACCGAAATACTGTATCATAATATTAAAATTCCCGATTGATCTGTCAATTCCAAGTGTATACCGAATATCTGTTGCAGGGGTGAATATTTCATCCTGGTAATCAGCCTCAGGAATCCTGAGTCCTGCCTCTCCCCTGATCCCAAAATTTCCTGCCACCGTTGCAAAGTCCGTCCCAATCATATTTTGCCTGAAGGCTTTTGCCGCCAAGTCAATGGTCAAACGATCCGTCATTCCAATACCCAGATGATCAATACCAATTCCTGGCTGGGGATCAAAACCTGAAAACCATGAAACTGAACCATCTACTCCATGAAATAAAAATTCCAGCTTCAGCCCGAGGTTCCCGGAGCTTTCCCACACTGTATTGCTCCCACTCCTGAACCTCACGTAATCTGGCATTTCAAAGAGATCGAATCGGTAAATGGATTGCCTGGAGAAGGGTACCCATATACCTTCCAGCCGGGTATTTTCATTAACCTGATACCTCCCCCTGAAGAGATAATTACCCAGCCGTATATCATCCGGTTCAGGTGATCTGACAAAATAATTTCTGGGGGTTATGTTGTCTGTAGGATTAATCCCATCCGCTCTGCCCCAGGCAATAATCTGATGGCCGATCCTGAGGTCCAGCTTCCCAATATCAATATCTGCATACAACTCCCTTAAGGATGGCTTGAATAATGATGATCCATATTCATACCCACTCCTGAGGCGTGCCTCTGAAAAAAGAGCTACAGAATGATCCGGCAAAAATTTCAATCGGAGAGCTGTTTCCAGATATCCGCTTGACAGCTCAGCACGTCCGTTTTTTTCACCAATATATAAGGATCCTCTTCCATATCCATTTATTTCAACCTTTTGGTTTCCACTATTATCAATATTATTACCTGCCACATCAAAAAGCCCCTGCGCATTAATTTGAATCCCATAGCCGGTGATAACCAGGATGGCAATCATATATTTTATTTCTATTCTCATCTTTTCTCTTCTATCTGAAACAAGTTGTGTCTTTGCAATAATACTGCAGTTAGTCCTGTTTATTGTCCAAGCCGCTAAGCATAGACGATGGACTTGTCCACGCTTAGCGGATAATACGCTTAAATCATTAATAATGAAATAAATAATGGGGTTATTAATAGTGGCAGGAACAACCGTTCAAATCTGGGCCGGTGGCTGTAAAATTTTTTTTTGTCCCTATTTCTCTCTGATTTGCGCAGATTTTTTCGCAGATTTCCGCAGACTCTTGAACCATCTGTGAAAATTTGCTTGTTTATCTGTGAAAAACTTGTCCGCCTCAGGAGGATCTGTGAGAACCTTTAAAACATAAATTCAAATACTTTGTAAAGAGATGTTGATTGACTTCATGATAAAAGTAAAATCTAATTAAAAATATTCAATCAAATACTTTATTTTTAATATCCTAAAGAATAAAAACAAATATCCATGAAAATACATCGCAGGAATTTCATTAAAACAGGTAGTATATCTATAGCTACCTTTGGTTTTGTAAACAGTATTTTCAATAGCTGTGCCGGTGAAACTAAAAGGTTTGAGGAACTGGAAAATATGACTGCAGGGGTTGAGCCTTTTGTAAGAGAGGATTTTCTCAGCAGGCAGGAGAAGGCAGCAGGTTTGATGGAAGAAAGCCAGATAAATGGATTACTGATAACCGGTGGGGCGAATCTGAACTATTTCCTTGATCTGTCATGGTGGCAGAGTGAAAGATTTTTTGGGGCGATCATGAACAAGAGGGGAGATCCCATATGGATCTGCCCCGCCTTCGAGCTGGAACGGGCAAAGGAAGTCATAAAATTTGGATCTGATATTAGGGTATGGCAGGAACATGAATCCCCTTATGAGCTGGTTGTATCCACCATGAAAGAACTTAACGGTTCACCAGGAAAACTTGCTATTGGACCTAATGTCAGGAACTTTGTTGTGGAAGGTATCCGAAAAGCTGCGGCAGGAACATATCTTCAACTGCATGATGGAACCGTCATTACTGAAAATTGCAGGGGTATTAAAACTGAAAAAGAACTTGCCTTTATGGATCTTGCCAACCGGATAACCAAAATAGCATACCGGGAAGCATTTAAACTTGTAAAAGAAGGTATGGAGTCTTCAGAACTGCGGACTCTGATCCAGGAGGCTCACATAAGGATGGGCGTTTCCGGAGGAGGATACCCACAATTTGGATTCACAAGTTCATTCCCGCACGGTACCATGCAGCGGCATGACCTTGAGGAGGGTGACATCATACTTGTTGATGGAGGTTGCAGTATAGAGGGATACCGCTCTGATGTTACTAGGACTATTGTGTTCGGAACACCAACTGACAAACAGAAACAAATCTTTGATATCGTCCTGAAAGCCCAGCAGGAAGCTATGCAAACAGTAAGACCCGGAATCCCCTGTGGTGCTGTTGATACTGCTGCCAGAAAAGTCATTGACAATGCCGGATTTGGTCCCGGCTATAAGTATTTCGTTCATCGCCTCGGACATGGTATCGGCCTCGAAGGCCATGAATATCCGTACCTGGTGGAAGGAAACGATCTGTTACTTCAGCCCGGAATGACATTCAGCAATGAACCGGGAATTTATATCTATGATGAATTTGGGATCAGGATAGAGGATTGCTTTGTGGTTACAGAAGATGGTGGAAGATATCTTGGAGGAATGTTGACAGAGGCAATAGACAGGCCTTTTGGGTAAATTAACTGGAACGCACTCCCTGCCCCCTCTCTCACCAGGCAGGGGGGACCAGGGGGGGTAAGTCCGGAGAACAGTATGGGAATAGTATTTCTATAGAAAATCTTGAGAACGACAAAACTAATTCTGCTTTTCCCTGTATTCTGACGGTGTCATCCCTGTGATTTCCTTAAAAGCGCTGTTGAATGCCGATTTTGAATTGAATCCCGCTTCATACGCGATAGCTGTGAGAGTATATTTTTTGTAATCCTTATCTCCAAGTAATTTTTTTACTTCTTCAACCCTGTATTCATTAATAAACTGGTAGAAATTTCTTCTCAGTTTTTCATTAATCACCTGCGTTATGTAATGTCGCGGGATGTCCAATGATTCTGCTATATCCTGTATGGTGAGGTCAATATCAAGATGAGGCTTCCTGGTATCCATATATTTGAGAAGCCTGTTCAGGTATTTTTCTGCATCAGCTTCTTTCAGGCCGGATCGTTCATATTTGGCATTGGATTCTAATTCTCCTTCTTTTAGTACTGGAGATTTTCTTTCATGATATAACTGGTGAAATATTCCAGGCTGTTTGATCCCGTAAAAGCTAAATGCAAAAGCAAAAAATGTCAGCCCAAAATAAGAGACAATGGTTGGATCGTACGGCAGTTCCTGCTTGAAGATCACATAGACACCCACAATAAACACCAGCACATAGGTCACATAAAAGCTGATAGAAATTACTTTAAGCCAGCTCAATGTCACACGTGTCGACCGGAAAGAAAAAAGATCCTTCACATTGTTCTCATGACGCCGAATAAGAACGAAAGCAACAATACTGTAAGTTGTAATTGAAATGTAAAAAGAGAGTCCATAAATTAGTCTGAAAGATAGAAAGGGATCCATTGCGAAGAAATCGTCCAGCTTAATCACTGGTCTCCCATGAAAAACAATGGCCGAAATAAATACTGCTAAAAAGGGAATAAAATGCAGCCAATAATTCCATTTGAATTTTAAATTTTCAATGGTAAGAAATTTAACATACAAATAGAGTAGTGGTCCATAGGTAAAGGGAATAAAAACAAATTCATAAAGGGGGATAACCGTCTCATTAACGAGGGCGAAAAGCATTTCAGTGGCGATAAGGAACAACCAGGCAGAAAGTATCCGGTCGGCTGCCTGCGGATTCCGTTTGGTAGCAATCATCAGCCCTGCAAAGAAAGACTGGGTCATCCCGATATATAAAATTTCGTTCAATGTCTTGACATACCTGTTATGAAACCACAAAGGTACACAAAGGGTATCACAAAGGAATACTAAGGTTAGTAATTATATCCCTTTGTGTTACTAAGTGGTTAAAATTTCAGGGTGGTTAACCGGATTCTTGCCAGGAGTGAGATCCAATCAATTATATCCTCCTGATCTTAACCGCATATGCTTCCTGAGGATTCTTTTCCATGATAAGTGAAATATCATCATCTGTAAAACCTGCTTCTTTCATGGCAGGGATTAAATGTGTGAATATTGCTGTGTAAGGCCTGATACTTCCTCCTCCGGGCTCCCCGATAGTGTACCAGCCGGCATCATGGGATAATAACAGCTTATGAAGAAGGTCATTGTCCTTCATATTTTTAATATTTTCCACAAGCTGCTGTATATCTTCCTGTTCAGTACTTACCCAGTCGAAAGATACCCAGGCTCCCATCCTGCCAATATCATTATGATCTTCCCTTGTACCTAACAACGCGTGGGTCCAGACAAATGCTTCGGGTGATACGCCTTCTTCTTTGAGTATTTCAAGCACTTCATATGCCCGTTCCCCCGGTCCTGTATGGGCGACGATGGTGAGTCCGGATTGCAGATGAGCGCTGGCAGCTGCTCTTACCAATTTTTGATGAAGTTCTGAAAGAGTGGTATCAAATGGGATACCTATTTTAATAATACCCGGTTTGATTCCTGTTCCATGGGTTCCGTTTTCCCATTCATCCAGCCAGCGCAATGCAATTTCCTCACTGCTCTCCTGCCAAGCATGCTGTGGCGTATATTTATCATCAATAGCACCATAATACCCCACTGCAAAAATTATATTTATCCCTGTTAATTCAGATAATTCTTTATATACAACCGGATCACGCCCCATATAGGAAGGGGTGCAATCAATGAAAGTCTGGCATCCCAGCTCTTTTATTTCATCAAAATAAGGCTTTACTGCCAGGATAATGGAATCCTTGTCCCATGCACCATATTGAAAACTGTCAGCCCCGGTCCAGTCTACAATAATATGTTCATGTGGCAGGGTCACACCCATTGTTTCTGCATCAATCCATCCATTTACAGTCATAACCCTGTCTTTCTTTTCTGTGCATGAAAAAGAAAAAGCAAAAACTGAAAGTATTATAAGCAGTATTGCAAAGTTTAGGAATAGTTTTGTTTTCATTTTTTAAATTTTAAATGAATTATCCATAGTCTGAACAGAGAGATAAAAATAACAATCTAATTGGATTTTGGAACAGAGAAGCACAGAGAAATCTGGAGAATCACAGAGATTTTTTCGATTTTCAAATTTTCCCGGCTTTTCCAGATTTCTCTTTGGCCCTCTGTGACCTGAAATATTTCTTATTATGTGTTAAATCATTTGATATAAAGTATAAATTTGAACCAAACCTTCTCATTTTATATGAACGATTTATTTCTTAACACTTTTCTTTCAGTTTTTCAGGGGATCATAAAAATTTTCCTGATCGGGGCTGTATCAGGGATTCTTGTGTGGAGAAAAATCATTAGCCAGGAGCATATCGATGGCCTTTCTGCTATTACCGTTATCATCTTTCTCCCATGCCTTATCTTTTCATCAATGGCTACAGGATTTCACCCCGATGAAATGACATTCTGGTGGTTAATTCCAATAGGTGTAATCATCATCACATCTGTTGGGATCAGTGTTACTGCATTGTTTTTTATTCCTGACCTTAAAAAACATAAAAATATTCTGCCATTATCTTCAATTAATAATGCAGCCTACCTGATTCTCCCAATCGGAGAATTTGTATACAGTGACCAGTTCGATATGTTTGCAGTTTATTGTTTTATTTTTGTTCTTGGGATGAGCCCAATGTTATGGAGCGCGGGTCTTTATTTCGTTACGGAGCAGAAGAAGCTTAAGCTGAAAGAACTCGTAAAACCACCTTTTGTAGCAAATATCCTTGCCCTGATACTTGTCCTGGCCAATGTACAGCATTACACACCACCGGCGATTGCCGATTCAATAGAAATGCTTGGCAAGGCAACTGTTCCTGCTGCCACATTCATTCTCGGTGCAACCCTTGCCGGTACAGTCCGTGGATTACCCGGTTTCTGGGTAACATTCAGGATCACCTTTGTTAAATTTGTGATCATACCCATTCTTACCATTATCATTTTAAAGGCTTTGAGATTGAATGAAACGCAACCGCTCCTGGCAGATGTGCTGGTAATACAGGCTGCAGCTGCTCCTGCGACGGGCTTTATTCTCCAGGTCAGGACATATGGCGGCAACCTGAAAAAAATCGGGGGTATCATTTTTATTTCATATTTTATAACATTAATTGCAATCCCTATATGGTTGACCGTTTGGAAGATGATTACCGTGTAGCAGGGAGCATGAAGCAGGAAGTAGGGAGCAGGGAGCAGAAAGTAAGGAGTAGGAAGTAAGGAGTAGGGAGTAGGAAGTAGGGAGTGGAAAGTAGGGAGTAGGGAGTATGGAATAAGGAGCATTTGAACAAAATGTATTAGAAGCAGGCCCTGAAAGGGCTGGCCTATAATAGCGCAGGTTATCAATAAATAATTAATGTGTCAAACTCAGATATCTCGATTTTTTATGAGTTATAAACATGTGAAATATTAAATAAACATGCAATTATTCCGAAGTATTTTAAATTTTACCTGTTCTATGAAATGTATACATACAGTGATACATTATTCTACAATTCCATTTTTCCATATTCCATTATTCCAACATTACATTATTCCGCTCTCACATTCTTTAATAAAAAAGAAAACTTCAAATTTTGCAGAACACCATGACTGATAAACCTACCATCTCTACTCCACCCAGAGGCCTGGCTATTTTGTTGCTTGTGGGCCCATCCATTGTCTGGGCTTCTGAATACATTGGATCGGGAGAAGTGATCCTTGCTACGCGAACGGGAGCTATCCTTGGTTACGGTGTGATGTGGGCTGTTATTATTGGAATTTTTCTGAAATTCTGGATCGGCATGTCCGGGGCAAGATATACCGTTTGTACCGGGGAGGGTATGATTGATATGTTTGACCGTATGCCCGGCCCGAAACACTGGGCTGTATGGATTGTGCTGGTTGCTCAGTTTGTTGCAGGCACAATCTCCATTGGTTCGGTAGCTGCGGCAGGCGGCACATTCCTGAGCAGCCTGGTACCTATCAGTCCCGCTGCCGGTGGATGGATTGTAACAATTTTTGCATTCCTGGTAGCGTGGTCTGGTGAATTCAGGTGGCTCAAAATAACAATGAGTATCCTCATTCTGGTAGTTATCATTGGTGTTTTTTATGTATGTGCACATGTACTGCCTTCCTTTTCTGAATTTCTGAAAGGAATCATCCCGCATAAACCCGGACTTCCTGAATGGGTCATCCGCAAAAGCGTAATTGATAATCCCTGGAAAGAAATTCTTCCACTCCTTGGCTGGGGTGCAGGCGGATTTGCCAGCCAAGTGTGGTATTCTTACTGGGTCATGGGTGCAGGATACGGTGCCGCCAGGAAAAACCAGTGGGGAATTCCTGCACAGACAAGCGTGCTGAGAAGCTTTAATAAAGACGATGCTCAAAAGTTAAAAGGCTGGTGCAGGATGGTATATACAGATTCTTCCCTGGCCATGATTATTGGTATACTAGTTACCTTAGGATTCTTAATTGCCGGGGCAGGGATCCTTGGCCCCCGTGAGATTGCACCTGATGGAAACCAGGTGGCATTCCAGTTGTCCGCAATATTTTCTTCCCGATGGGGTAAGCTTGGAGGCACACTGTTTATGATCGGCGGTACAGCTGCCCTTCTTTCAACAAGCAGCGGACAGCTGGCAGGATGGCCACGCCTGATTGCAGATACTTTCAGAATATGTATTCCGGGTTTCAACAAGAGGTTCCGTTGGAAAACACAATTCCGGATATTTCTTTGTTATTTTTTTATTACCAATATGGTAATTATATATTCTCTTGGTTATCAGCCTGTTGTACTTGTTAAATTCTCGGCAATGCTGGATGGTCTGTTACTTACACCCCTGCAAGCAATCTGTATTCTTATTGCTCTTTATTTTGTACAACCAAAATTTTTTCATCCGGATGTTGCCAGAATGCTTAAACCGCACTGGATTTTCGCTGCAGGGCTTATTATTGCATCTTTATTTTTTGGGTACTTCTGTGTATATCAGATACCGAATGTTTTGTAGGAAACGCTAACCCCCGGAGCTGGGTCACAACTATTATTTCACGCAACGAACACAAAGAAAAACATCAAGCTCGCAAAATGCAAGTGGCTATTAATCTGCTCTTTGCGATCTTAACAGCAACTTTGTGACCTTTGCGTAAAGCCTTTTATTAAGGTTGTGACACACCCCCAAGGATTAGAAAAATTATAAAAAAGTGCAGAAATAAGGTATGTATGTTTCAAAATCATCTCGTATTTTTATGTTCTGAAAAGCATTAACCTGAAAAAATGAAAAAATCAATACTCCCCGGTATAAGTCTCCTGATTATCCTTTCATTTTCTGTTGTTCTTGATATCCGGGCGCAGCAGCCCGACACTGTAAAGGTTATCCCTTCGATTCCCTTTGCTGAAATTACTGTCGAGGCCACCCGTGTGAGTTCATTACTTCTTGATAAACAGGATATTCTTCTTAAGCCTGATCAAAAATCAGCTATTAAAACGAGGGTTGACACGCTGGTTCTCAAATTACACCTTCTCCGGGAAGATCCCCGGATTCACAGGCTGGAGGCACTGAGTTTCCGGAATCTCAACAATCTGGAAAATGACTGGATTCTTTTACAATCATGGTTATCTAACGAGCAATCACAGCTTACCGAAAAGGTTCAGGTACTGGAAAATGAAAGAACCAGTATGGAAGAAAAATTGACTATCTGGAAGAATACACTTACTAAAGTCCATGAGGCTTCTTCACCTGAAATAATGATAGAACAGGTCAACTCAATCATCCGGGACATTGAAAATTTTTTATCCTCTTTCAGGTCTGATTATGAATTCCTTCAGGAGCAGCTGGTGAAAATCTCAGAGGGCCTGATATTCTGTAATAGTACGCTGGGGAACATCAGATCCACCCAGGAAATTGCAACAAAACAATTACTTACACTCCGGCAGGAACCAATCTGGAAAGCATTTCGGCAAACAGCAGATATAACAATTATCAGTGAGCAACGGTCGCTGATAGAGGATAATGTGTCTGACCTGAAGGATTTCTATATGAACTATTCATTCAGGATATGGCTTCACCTCGTAATATTTCTTTTTATCCTCGGCATTATCTTTTTCTCATTCAGAAACCTTAAGGATGTTATTCCAGAAATCGATATCCCCCGCGCAGATGCTGTGAATAAAATCCTGAAAAGGCCCATTTCCTCAGCATTCCTCATCAATTTCCCGCTGGCTTTTATCCTCTATGAAACACCACCTGAAACAGTCCGGTTAATTAATACAGTGATACTCCTGGTACCTGTTCTGTTAATTCTTACTGATATAATTTCCGGACCTGCAAGGAAGTTCATTTATTTTCTGCTCGTAGCATCATTACTCATACAAATACACAGCCTGAGTTATTCTGATACCCTGATCAGCAGAATATTTCTGCTTATCATTATTTTATTCGGCCTGTGGATCATTATCATGGTACTTGTACGAAAATCCCAGCGTCAGTTTGTATTGAGTACAGGGCTGGGCAGAATAATGTACATATTGATATGGCTCTCACTCATACTTTTTTCCATGTCACTTTTTTCGGTTATCACAGGTGCAGTGCTTCTGGCAGAATTTATAACGTATGCAACCATCAAGAGTGCTGCGATAGCACTTGTCTTTTATGCACTCTCCGTGACACTCAACAGCTTCATCATTTCATTTCTGCATTCTCAGAACCTTCAGAAGCTGAATATTATCAGGGAACACTATGAAGTTATCTATAAACGGCTTGTTAAACTGATAAACCTGGCTTCATGGATCCTATGGCTGATTTTCACCCTCCGGTTTTTTTCTGTCTGGGACAATGTTTACTCAGGTACCAAAACTGTTTTGACATATAGCCTGACTATCGGGGCGGTGGGCATTTCCCTCTTGAACATTATTATCTTCTTCTTTATTATCTGGCTCACATTATTACTTTCCCGTCTGATACGTGTTATCGTGGAAGGTGAGGTTACCACCAGGGTTAAGTTAAGGCGCGGTGTTCCGGCAGCTGTCTCACTCATTCTGCGTATTGCCGTTATCACTATCGGATTCCTTCTTGCTGTGGGAGCGGCAGGTGTTGAAATGAGCAAACTGGCAATTCTTCTCGGAGCATTTGGTGTTGGTATCGGTTTCGGCCTTCAAAATATTTTCAATAACCTGATCTCCGGGATTATCCTTGCCTTCGAACGCCCCATTAACGAGGGAGATATTATCGAGGTAAGTGGATACTGGGGAACCGTTCAGCAAATTGGCATTCGTGCAACCACCATCCGCACTTTCGATGGTGCCGAGGTTGTTGTGCCAAATGGCAACCTTATATCCAGTGAATTAACAAACTGGACATTAACAGATCAGCAACGCCGCGTTGAAGTTAAGGTAGGCGTAAAATATGGCACGAGCCCCGAACAGGTGCTGCAAATCCTCCGTGATGTAGCAGAAACCCATCCGGAGACTTTGAAAGACCCAAAACCCCTTCCTTTATTTACTGAGTTTGGAGATAGCTCTTTAAACTTCCGCCTGCTTGTCTGGATCCCGAATGCAGATGAACGGTTACGTATACAAAGTGAACTAAGTGTTGCTGTTAACATGGAACTTAAAAAAGCTGGCATCGAAATCCCGTTCCCGCAAAGGGATTTGCATTTGAAATCGGTGGATGCGAGTTTAACAGATCAGCTGGCAAAAGGTAGAAAGTAAGATTAAATGTCTCCAATGCATTAAATAAATGGTCGCAATTGTCACAAGGTTGCAATTGTCGCAGGTGTGGGTTGTGAGTTTTGGGAAGTAAGGTCGCAGGATTGTATTATACCGGAAAACAGGCAGTTCACCAGTTGGAGGATGCCAAGGTTATTCAAGCATCCTCGAAATAGCAAAGAAATGAAAGATTTCTGCCATTT
>Ga0111176_1032_pt1 | contig 27023 bp, 24 predicted proteins | sample DeeMarSWOR324_28_FD_80229 | JGI IMG/M metagenome (GOLD analysis project Ga0111176, IMG submission 80229) | Bacteroides sp. SM23_62_1 | reverse complement strand
TTCCTCCAGGTTATTATATGATAAAACAGGTAATACAGGCCCGAAAATTTCTTCTTTCATAATGTGATCCCCGGCAGTAATATTATCTAGCAGCGTAGGACTTACATATTTTTTTTCTGCATCAAACCTGCCGCCATATATAATATTCCCATTAAGATATGATCGGATTCTTTCGGTGTTTGTAGTATTTATAATTCTGCAATAATCCGGGCTATCATATGGATTATTCCCAAAGGTCTTATCAAGGTATACTTTCATTTCAGCAATTAAATCTTCTTTAATGCTGGAATGCGCAATAACATAATCAGGGGCAACACAGGATTGTCCGGCATTCAGCATTTTACCCCACAAAATTCTCCTGGCTGCAAATTTGATATTTGTATCTTCCGCAACGATAACCGGGCATTTACCTCCCAGTTCAAGTGAGACAGGGGTGAGTGTCTCTGCAGCCACTTTCATGACATGCTTTCCAACTTCCTGACTTCCTGTAAAAAAGATATAATCATACTTTTCATTCAATAACCATTGATTGATCTCCTGCCCTCCCTTGATCAGGTGGATATATTCAGGGTTAAAATGATCATTGATCATTTTTGTAAGAAATTCACTGGTATGTGTTGCAGATCTTGAAGGTTTGGCAATGATACAATTTCCGGCTGCCACTGCGCCAATTAAAGGATTAAATAATAACTGAAATGGATAATTCCATGGTGAAATTATTAGCACTCTGCCATATGGCTCACAGCGGTAATAACTACGTGCAATTAGGTGGACTAAAGGCGTATAGACCCTCTTACTGCGAGACCATTTTGGAAGATTTCTGATCATCAGATTCAGTTCCTGCAAAACCATCCCAGTTTCACTGGCAAATGATTCAAAACCTGGTTTACCAAGATCCTGATACAACGCACTAAAGATTTCAGGTTCATATTTGATTATCAGTTGACTTATTTTTTTTAGTGTATCACGGCGAAACGTAATGTCAAGAGTTTTACCTGAATCAAAAAAGATTTTCTGACTTTTGTTCAGTTCTTTTAGTTCCTGTTCATTCATTTATTCTGGATTAAGCGTTTGAATCAATTGTTCAAGGGTTATCGGGGAGTGTCCTCTTTTTTGAGGTATCTGACCGATTGCATATTCTGCCATAGCAAGTATACTGTAACTGGGATTAACACCTGGATTTCCCTGCATAGCTGAACCATCAACAACATACATGTCGGGGTAACCATGAACACGGAATCTGTAATCGATCACTCCTGTTGTAATATCTTCAGACATTGGGCAACCTCCAAGGATATGAGCAGTGGTTGGACGATCAAACATGATTTCAAGAATGATATTTTGAGCAATTCCTTTTGACTTGGATGCATATGTTTCCATCGCTTTTTGTCCTATCTCAATATAGGCTGGTACTTTTCTACTACCTGTATTATCCACAACCATTTTACCGCCCCATATAGTTTTTTTCCATTCGAACCGCATATAGTTTTCAAGATGTTGCATAACAAGAAAAATGATGAGTCCTGTTGACCAATTAAAATTAAACACTGTTTTCAGGAAAGAGATAGGATGTCGGATGCTTTTTCCAATTAAACCAAATATGCGGTGGATGGATCTTGATTTTCCACCCGTGGAAAGTGAAAAAAACCATTTCAGGGCATTGGAACCATCAGGATACTTTACGATCTCAATATGCGTGTTATCGTCGGGGTTGAATACTGAGCTAATAGCAAGACCATTGTTCATCTTCTGCTTAATTCCTGAAACAGCCGATAATGTTTCAGAATTGGTAAGTACATTTCCCCCAATCCTGTCTGATAATCCCGGGAGGGTTTTATATTTGTGTTTTTGTTTTAACAGAAGTTCGATGGTGCCGAGTGTTCCACCTGCCAGAATGAGACCTTTTGATCTGTAGCTATTTCTTTTTTTACAAATAAAGCTGGTTGAGGATCTGGTTTCAATTGTGTAATAACCACCCTTGTGTTCAATCCTGTCGGCATATGTCTCAGGTAATATTGTAACGCCGAATTTTTCAGCGAAATATAAATAATTTTTATCAAGGGAATTTTTCGCATTTTCCCGGCAACCAACCATACAACCTGCACATTCAGTGCAGCTATTACGGGCAGGACCATGTCCGTTAAAATATGGATCTGTACCATTTCCCTGGTTATTGAAATATACGCCAACATGAACGGTATCAAAGGTATGATCACGATTCAATTCGCAGGCTACTTCCTGAAGAAATTTATCTTCAATGTTCAGCTTTTCATATTTGATCCTTCCCATCATCATTCCTGCTTTCTGATAATAAGGAAGCAATGTTTCCTTCCAGTTTTTAAAGTTTACCCAGGATTGATGAAGGAAAAAATCATCGGTTGGCATAAAAAGTGTGTTGGCATAAACGAGGCTTCCACCCCCCACTCCTACTCCTGAAAGGATACTTGCCTGTCTGTAAAATGTAAGTTTTTGGATACCAAAACAACGCAGGGATGGGATCCAGAGGTATTTTCTCAGATTCCAGTTAGTTCTGGGAAAATCTTCAGAATGGTAACGTTTCCCCTTTTCAATCACCAGAACAGTGTATCCTTTTTCAACCAGTCGCAAAGCTGCGACACTACCGCCGAAACCTGAACCAATGATGATAAAATCATATTCTTTTTCCATTCATTCTCAGGGATAACGTAATCGTAATTGAAGCTAAGATAATGTTTTCCCTGAATATTTTTAAGGAGCCGGGAAAGCAGGTTTCAATGAATATACACTGGAATTTAGGTGTTAATCACAGAATAGTTTATAAAAAAAATCTTCTAGAACCAGCCAAATTTGAATCCAAGAAATACACCAGGGCCAGACATCTTCTGGCCGGTCAGGTTTGGAGTATCGACACCTGTAACAAGCCTGTAATGTCCTCCAACACTTAAACGGAAGAAACGGGTGAAGTTCATCTCGAGTTCAATGGTCGGGTTAACTACAAAGATATTATCGTTGTAATATACATCATATCCGTCAGGGTCATGAAGGGTTATATTCCCCCATCCTGCCTGTAAAAAGAAAGCAGGATGCAGTGGTTTGATCCCGAAGAAAGAGTAACCTGTCCAGAATCCGCCATGACCAAACTCAATCTTGTTTCCACCTTCTATATCTTCAATATAGTTAGTAAGTCCTTCACCATATCCTCCGAGGAAGAAATCACCAAGAAGTACACCGCCACCACCTCCCATCATATGGCCAAACTCGCCATTAACCATTGTAAATGACATAATAGGCCCGCCAAAACCGCTTATTCGTGCACCACGCCCGAATAAAGTCTGGATTTCCTGATCCTGGCAGAATACGGATACAGAAAAAAATAAACTGAAGAAAAGTACAAGAATCTTTTTCATCATTGTTTTAAATATTAATGGTTCTCTTATTTTACACTAAAGACAAAATATCAATACAAGGGTTGCAGGAAAACGATCATCAGGTCATGAATAAATCCGTTTAAAATTGTTCATTTATTTCGTCAGATTTAACTGGCATAGGTGAACTGCATGCAGCAGTTATTCGTAATATACACTCTCTATTCTGTTGATGGAGCATTAACTTTTAAAGACATGGTAAATAATATTAAAGCAATACAAAAAACCACTATGGCGATAGTGTCATAACTGCCAGTTATTTCATATGACAGGCTGAAAAGATATGGTCCCAGAGAACTTCCGATAACCATCCAGCTGAGAGCATAGCCTGATATAGCACCAAGGTGCTTTAATCCATAAAATCTTGGCCAGGTGACAGCCACCAGCAAGACATACATTCCCCAGGATATGCCATTCCCGGTAATAACAAGCCAGTAATGAGCAGGATGGGTACCCAGCCAGAAAAGCCCGGTGGAAGTTGTCAGCATGCCAAGCATATAAAACAAAAGGAAAAACTTCAGCTTGACAAAATCACTTATCCATCCACCAATGAATTGACAAAAAATAGCGATGATGGATGTTGGAAGAAAAATATTGATAGCTTTCTGAGCAGTATAACCCACAGAAGAAAAAACAGAAACAACATGAAAAGTTATGCCGCTTATATAAAGTGCATTTAGGGCCATTGCAAGGGTAAACATCCAGTAGGCATATGTTTGTTTCGCCTCTCCTAATGTGAAATCACGTACAGGATGGCTGGGTGGCCTTTTCCCGGAAATCCTAAAACGTCCTTCACCATCAGTCTGACAACCACATTCTGAAGGATTATCACGATAGAATATAAGGACAAAAGTAACAAAACCAATACCAAGGATTACTGCAAGCAACATCCAGGCCCCTCTCCACTCAAACTGCTTAATAAAATAATTCAGAATTTTAGGAGCATATGAAAATCCAAATGATACAAATATCCCCATAACACCATTTACAAATCCACGTCTTTTATCAAACCATTTCATTACCATATTCCGTGAGATAAGCGTTAATAAGCCCTGACCGAAAAAACGGATACCCCAGAAACCGAATGTGATCAGGATAAAAATTGCCAGTTCGTTTGAAATGACAGATAAAAATCCCCTGAAAAAATTTGCAATCCTGTCAACGCGCGTAAGGTAGAGTAACATTAAACCTAAAATGCCGCCGGAAATAAATCCCATTATACGTGCTCCATACTGGTCATATAATTTACCTGCACGGGTAATAAGAATTCCACTTCCGATTGTTCCGATGAGATATGCCAGGCTCAGGTTATTTCTGTTGATTGGTAAGTCACGAAGAAGCTTTTCTGTGAAAACAGAAACACCCATAGTCTGACCTGGAATACTCATCAGGATACCAATCGTCCCGGCAATGAGTATCATCCAACCATAAAAAAAGGGAAACCTGGAAGGAGGGAAAGGTATATTGCAAAGTTTTTTCATCAGGTGGCAAATATAGCCAAAGTCTTTGAATGGAATCCACATACCCGTTATCTCCATGTTGTATAAAATTGATGCGGTCAAGTACATCAATTCTTTCCGGATCATCATACGAAATAGATAAATGCCATTCTTCCCGGGTAGTATTTTCTAACTGTAGACGAGATATCAAATTCTTTTTGTGGATATTTTATTTATTTGGCCACCGGGTGATGGATCAGGAATCAAGATAAATAGTACCCATCATATATGTTATTGCTTTCCCGTAGATCTCTACCCTGTTGCCAAGATACTTGCAGATTAACTTGCCCTTACGTTCAGACAACTGAAGAGCTGTTAATTCACTTTTATTCAGTTTCTGAGACCAGAACGGTGTAAGCATTGTATGTGCTGAACCGGTTACCGGATCTTCATCAATACCAACAGCTGGGGCAAAAAATCTGGAAACAAAATCTGTATCCTTCCCTGGTGCAGTGACAATTATTCCCCGGATATCGAGATGAGAAAGCTGTTGAAAGTGAGGCTGTAGACTGATAATATCTTTTTCTGATCCAAACAGAACGAGGTAATCGTCTGAGCAATAAACCTCCAGTGGATTCTTCCCGAGTGCTTTAATAAGTTTTTCAGGTGGATCAACCCGATGAAAATCTGCCACAGGAAAATCAAGTATAAGATATTCCTGATCACGTTTTACCGTTAACAAACCACTTCTTGATTCAAGGCTGATTATATTTTCCGGGTAATTTAAATGACTGAATATTACATGGCCGGCAGCAAGTGTCGCATGTCCGCAAAGATCTACTTCAACCTTTGGTGTAAACCAGCGAATCCGGTATCCATCATTCTCAGGAACAAAAAATGCAGTCTCGGATAAATTATTCTCTGCTGCAATTTCCTGCATTTGTATATCTGTAAGCCATTCGTTGAGGGGACAAACACCTGCAGGATTACCGCTAAATAACTTGTCGGTAAAAGCGTCAACCTGGTAAAAGGGTATTTCCATATCTTAATTTAATCCGTGTTTTCTTAAAAGTGGTTCAATCGACGGTTCTTTTCCCCTGAATCTTACATAGAGCGTCATGGGATCTTCCGTGCCGCCTTTTTCGAGTATATTCTCTCTGAATGATTTTGCTGTTTCCGGATCAAATACCGAGGTTTCACTGAATGCTTCAAAAGCATCAGAATCGAGCACTTCGGCCCATATATAACTGTAATAACCTGAAGAATATCCACCACTGAAAATATGATTAAAGTAAGTGCTTCTGTAGCGCACAACGATTTCAGGTATCAGGCCGATACGATCCAGTGATTCCTTTTCAAACTGGTTTACATCCCCTTTAAACTGACCGTTTAGCGTATGCCAATCCATATCCAGGAAGGAAGCTGCCAGATATTCAACAGTGGCAAATCCCTGATTAAAGAACCTTGATTTTTCAATTTTTCTGATCCGTTCATCTGGCATTGGTTCACCAGTTTCATAATGAAGTGCATAAGTCTTCATAACCTCAGGATGTAGAGCCCAGTTTTCCATGATCTGAGATGGCAGCTCTACAAAATCCCTGGGTGTCGCAGTACCGGATAACTTAAAATAGGTACACCTGGATAGTAAACCATGCAGAGCGTGACCGAATTCATGAAAGAGTGTACTTACCTCATCGAAGGTTAATAAGGAAGGTTTATCACCTGAAGGTTTAGAGAAATTGAAGACGGTTGAGATTACCGGTGTAATATTCATACCATCAATTATCTCCTGTTTGCGGAAGCTGTTCATCCAGGCACCGGCTCTTTTACTTGATCTTGGGAAAAAATCCATATAAAGGATGCCAAGATGTTCTCCATCTGATTCACAAACCTCAAAAACCCTGACATCTTCATGATATTTCGGGATATCTGTTCTTTCATTAATCTGAAGACCATACAAATTGTTACATACATAAAACACGCCATCCAGTGCATTATCCAATTTAAAATAGGGCAGTAATTCGGAATCATCAAGATCATACTTCTCTTTTCGTACTTTTTCAGCATAATACCACCAGTCCCAGGGTTGTAATTTGAAATCAGAACCTTCTTTCTCAATATAATGTTGAAGTTCCTTTGCTTCTTTTTGTGCAACAATGATTGCAGAATCCCATAGCTTATCAAGAAGATCATATACGCCATCTGAATTCTTTGCCATGTTTTCTTCCAATACAAAATCTGCATGATTTTCATAACCAAGCAATTTTGCTTTTTCTACCCTGAGGGAAACAATCCGGGTAATAATCTCTTTGTTATCATGATCATTATTTTTATTGGCAAGGGTCGTATAAGCAGTAAATAGTTTTTCTCTCAATACCCGATTATCAGCATATTGAAGAAAAGGAATCATGCTAGGTTTTTGAACGGTAAATACCCACTTTCCATCGAACCCGGCTTCTTTTGCAGCCTCTTCAGCATTTATAATAACGGCTTCAGGCAAGCCGGAAAGATCTTCTTCTTTTTCGATAATAAGTTTAAAATCATTGGTTTCAGCCAGAACATTTTCACCAAAACTAATTGTAAGAACCGACAATTCTTTATTAATTTCTCTTAACTTGACCTGATCTTCAGAACTCAGATTGGCACCACCCCTGACAAAATCTTTATAAGTTTCCTCCAAAAGCATATTTTGCTCGGCAGATAATTCAAGAGATTCTTTCCTGTCATATACATTTTTTATCCTGGAAAATAATGCAGGATTCAATTGAATATCATCCTTATGACCAGACAATAAGGGTGCTTTTTCTTTGGCAATCGCCTGGTAATTATCATTGGTGATGGAGGAGTTGAGGTTATTAAATATTTGGTCAATTTTCCGTATTAAGGCACCGCTACGGTCCAGAGCTTCGACAGTGTTTGTAAAGTCAGGAGGCTCAGGATTTTCGATAATTTCAGCAATTTCTTTATTGTGAGCATCAATTGCATACTGATAAGCCGGCATATAGTGTTCCTCCCTGATAGAACCAAAATCCGGCACTTCATAAGGTGTATTGAAGGCATTGAAAAAGGGGTTGGCAGGATCATACATCTCTCTGGATTTTTGTTTACATGTACTTAGAAATACTAAAAAAAGAGCAGATAATAAAAGTAGTTTTTTCATGGCTTAATTTGGATTACGAATAATTCAGGAAGCGAATTTAAACTTTTTATAGAGGAAATTTATCATTACTTTGAATAATGTGGTAATAAACATGATGAGCTGGTGTTTTTAATTCTGGGGATTTTGATTATACAATGAATCAAAGCTATGTTGTATATGGTTTAATCGTGAACATTTATTAATTTTATTGTATCATTAATGCATTGTGTTATTCAGGTGAAAATATTATAAATTAAATATTTATTGAGCCATATAGCAGTTCTGCAGGAATCTGTTTTCTCAACCATAAAGTGACAAATCATTAAACAACACGGAATCTAATAAACTAAATATCATGAATTCATCCAGAAGAAAATTTATCAAAAACACTTTCATTACTGTCTCGGGAGCTGGTTTGGTTACAACATTTCCCGGATCTTCAATAGCTTCAAAAAATATTTCAGCCAATGATAAAATTATAGTCGGTCTGATAGGATGTAATGGAATGGGTTTTAACAACCTTATATCATTTCTCAAGAAACCGGGGGTAGAATGTGCTGCCCTGTGCGACGTTGATAATAATGTTCTGGAAAAAAGAACGTCAGAAATTACCGAATTAACAGGGAAAAAACCCGGTATATATAGTGACTTCAGGAAAGTCCTTGAAATAAAAGACATCGATGCAGTAATTATCGGTACTCCTGATCACTGGCATTGCCTCCCAATGGTTTATGCCTGTGAAGCCGGGAAAGATGTATATGTTGAAAAACCACTGGCAAATACGATTGAAGAGTGCAACATTATGATAAAAACAGCTGATAAATATAAAAGGGTTGTTCAGGTAGGACAGTGGCAGAGAAGTGATCCGCATTGGAAAAATGTTGTTGATTTTGTTCATTCCGGCAAACTTGGGAAGATCAGGACTGTAAAAGTATGGGCTTACATCGGTTGGAAAGGAGCTGTACCGGTGTTACCCGATGAACCTGTACCCGATGGTGTGGATTATGATTTCTGGCTGGGACCCGCACCAAAAAGACCATTCAATAAGAACAGGTTTCATTTTACTTTCCGCTGGTTCTGGGATTATGCCGGCGGGCTTATGACTGACTGGGGTGTTCATTTGCTTGATTATGCATTATATGGTATGAATCAGTACAAACCAAAATCTGTCATGGCTTCAGGTGGGAAGTATGCTTTTCCGGATGATGCCATGGAAACTCCTGATACTTTGCAGGCAATTTATGATTTTGGAGATTTTGGCGTTGTCTGGGATCATACTATTGGTATATATGGCGGCCCTTATGGTCGTGGACATGGAGTCGCTTATATAGGAGAACTGGGAACAGTTGTTGTCGACCGGGCAGGCTGGGAAGTTATACCTGAACTTGATGCCAACAATAAATCGAAAATGGAAGGTGTCCCCACCCAGGGCAGAGGCAACACCGCCAGTGGACTGGACCTGCATGTTGAAAATTTCATCGAATGTATGAAGACCAGGGAAAAGCCAAATACAGACATTTTAACAGGTGCTTATATTGCAAAATTTGCTCACCTTGGAAATATAGCATATAAAACAGGCAGGAAAGTATACTGGGATGCGGATAAGGATACCTTTATCAATGATGATAAAGCCAATGAAATGATTAAGGCACATTACCGTGCTCCCTGGAAAATCCCTCAGATTTAAAGTTGAAGATCCGATACGTCTAACTTCATGCAAAGGACGCCCGACTGGAAAAATCGGGCGTGCCCTGCGTGAAATATAAGTTTTAAAACGGTCCCTTTTATTATATTGTTTCAGTTTCAACGACCTTTGCCAAAATGTCAGAATAAGGTATCAACAGATATTTTTTCCCCTCAAAATCTGTTTCCGTACCTGAATACTCTTTGAAGAGTACTGTATCACCTATCGCTATCTCGACATTTTCAATAGTACTTAATCCAGCAACTCTTGCCAGCCTGGATTTCTCCTTTGCAGTATCAGGAATTATGATTCCACCGGAAGTTTTTTGTTCCTTCTCTTTTTCTGTAATATCCAGCAATACATTCTGGTTCACCGGTTGTAACTCTTTCATGATCTTCTGATGTTAATGATTATCTATTTTAAGTTATAAGTTCAGATTATATTGTTTTATAAATCCATAATTGTTTCATCTTTGGAATTCACTTTTTCAGATAGGTGAATCACCCCTCAATCTCAAGCAAACGATTTATTTTTGATTTGTCAAATCCAACAACAACCTCACCATTGATTATTGTCTGTGGTACTCCCTGTTGGCCGCTTCGCCGAACCATCTCCTGTGCTGATGATTCATCACGACTGACATCAATATCAGTAAACCTGATCCCGTTTTTTCTTAAATATGTTTTCAGGGTAGTACACCATGAACAAGTGGGCGTTGAATAAACAGTAACATTTTTTATTGACTTACCTTCCTTCTCAGCTTTTGAAAGAAAAAATGCCCTTTCAAAAAGTGACTTGTAGAATCCAGCGTCATGGGCTCCTTTAATGATATTCTTTACCTGCCCTTTTTCAAATTCCAGCAAAGCAGGTGCTGTGGGTATTGAATATGCCGGGTGGATATCCCTAACCTTATTTACATCAGCAGTGAAAATTCTCAAGCTTGATACCAAAGAAGCTCCCCGTACAATATTGCTGAAAGCTGTATCACTTGATTCAGAACCTTTTTTGTAAATAAGCAGGAATAATCTGCGTTCTTCAGACATCTTTGTCCTGAACTCTTCAAGAGAATGTACATCAATGAGATTCATAGTATTTGTTGAATGAACATATAAACATATAGATGTTTACATATATTGTGCCAATTATTATAAACCAGATTACATGACATCAGTTACTGATAATTTGTCAGTATGAGAACAGGAAATGGTAGAGTAATATGAATAAATCAGCTATTACTTATAGCACTTGAATGCAAACCAGGGAACAAAAAAAACAGCAAAAAATCCCAGGCCCAAAGTCAACAGGAATTTTGAGCCCGGTAAATTCAACTGTGTAAATATTAGTCCTGTGATTGGGAGCATACAGAAAATAGCCCCGGCTATATACATTATATGTTTTTCGAGGGTATAAAAAATTATCAGTGATACAGCGAGTAACAACAAACTGATAGACATGATGTAATTGCTGTATGGCAAATCGTGCAGCATGAAAAGCAATCCGAGAATAAGTACCATAATGGATAGGGCAGACGATGAGATAGCTGTTTTTTTCATAGTTTGTGACTAAAGAATGAGAAACAAATATTCAGCTAAAAATAATAAATCATTAAAAATAAATCACTGGTTTTTGGGATTTTCGCTTAATTTTATAGATTACCTGGCAGTGTGCTTACATATATGATACGGGATTAAAGATATTATCTTAAAAATATCATATCGCGATGTTGAAAAACATTGATGGATTTAAAAAATTTTGTACTCGCATAATTTATAACGTATATTTCTGATCTGTCATGACGGTAACACTTTCAAATGACATTGCAATACAGGTAAAAGATCTGACAAGGTATTTCGGTGATTTAAAAGCGGTTGATGGATTATCATTTGAGGTCAGCAGGGGAGAAGTGTTTGGATTTCTGGGCCCTAATGGAGCCGGTAAAACTACCACCATCAATATGATCTGTGGTCTTTTAAAACCTGATAAAGGAGAGATTATTATCAACGGGAATAAGATATCAGAAACCGAAAACAGGAAAATGCGATCTCAGGTGGGAGTCTGTCCGCAAAATATCATATTATGGCCAAAGCTAACCTGTTATGAGCAACTTGTGTTTATAGCCAGGATGTATAATGTTCCAACTTCCATAGCCAGTGTACGGGCTGATAATCTGCTTGAACAACTTGGCCTTCGTGAGAAAAAAAATAAACTGGCCAATACACTGTCAGGTGGAATGCAACGCAGGTTGAACATTTTAATGGCAATTATTCATGATCCGGATCTGGTAATCTTCGATGAACCGGAAGCAGGGCTTGATCCCCAGTCAAAATTACTTGTAAGGGATTTTATCATCCATACAGCCCGGGACAAGACAGTTATTTTCACAACACATAATATGGATGAAGCAGAGCGGGTATCTGACCGGGTTGCTATCATCGATAAAGGTAAATTATTACTGCTTGATACTCCGGGAAATTTAAAGAAATCAATTGGAGAAGGAGATATCATGGAATTAACTATACATAATGAGGATATCGGCAAATTATCGAATGTTATGGACGATCTTAAAAAGAATGATCTGCATATCATGAAATCTGAAGAAAAGTTGATTATTAAATCCATGAATCTTATTGAGAAAATGCATGGGATTTATAAGATCCTCGAATCGGCAAATATTAAAGTAATCCAGATGAATATGCGGGAGAACACCCTGGAAGATGTATTTATTCATTTAACAGGCAAGAGGTTAAGACAATGAAGTGGTATTATGTATTTCTGAAAAGTCTGAAAGAACAGATTCGCGATTACTGGATTCTGCTTATCGTAGTTCTGCTGGCACCCTTTTTTATTTTTGTCTATTACCTGATGATTGAATCCGAAAACCCCCATTATGATGTGATGCTGATAAACCAGGACAAAGGGGTTTTTAATAGGACTTTCAATATCCATCTTGGCGACAGCCTGGTAACCTTTCTCATGGAGGAATCTACGGCATATGAAGAATCTGTACTTGAATTTCAAATAGAAGAAAGTCGTGATGAAGCCATATTGAAACTACAAAACAATAAAGCGGATGTCCTGCTCATCATTCCCGAAAACTTTACGGGAGCCCTGTTAAGTGATCCTGTGTTAATATCTGAAACGGCAACCTTTGAGATTGTTGGTAATATTTCAGATATGCAATATATTATTGGTGCTGTATGGACTGAAGAATTATTCAATAAATTTCTGATCCATTCAACAGGATTTGAAATGCCTGTAAACTGGAAGGAAATCCAGCTTGGTCACTCAGGTGAACGAACGGCTTTTGAATTATATGTGCCGGGAATGTTGATACTTGCCATTATCATGATGATGTTTTCAGCCTCGGCAGCCATTGTCAGGGAACCTGAAATACAAACTTTGAAAAGATTAAAATTGTCTAACCTTTCAGCCCTGGAATTCCTGACAGGTGTATCACTGTTACAGATATTCATCGCAGCATTATCTGTGGTGCTGGCATTATTTACAGCAATGGGGCTGGGATACAGAATCATACCCGGAACACTCTGGTATATTATGTTTATTTCTTTCCTTACAAGCCTGTCAATCATATCCTTTAGCCTGCTATTTGCGGCATTCTGCCGTTCCATAAAGGATGTGGCCATTATTGGCACATTCCCGATGTTATTGTTTATGTTTTTTACCGGCGCTGCATTTCCGGTCGGTGGACACACCCTTTTTAATATCGGGGATTTTGAATTTAAACTGAATGGGATTTTATCTGCAACTCATTCTGTAACAGCCCTGAATAAAGTACTGGTGATGGGAAATGATCCTCATAAAGCACTGCCTGATATTATTGCCCTGGTAATTCTTACCATAGTATATTTTATTATCGGGGTCTGGGCTTTTAATAAGAGGCATATGAAACTGGTATAGATATTATTCCTTTTAAAATTTTATGGATAATCTATGCGGGCTTTCATGATTCCAAGATTTATAAAAAAACCATGCATTCTAAACCCTGGTGACTGGTAAGGGAATGGAAAACCATATTCGGATTCTATCTGGATAGTTTTCATTACACCTGTATTGATATAATTCCGTAAATCAATACAATATCGTATATCCAAAATCATAAAATATTTACGGACCTGGTATGTAAAACCTGCTCCAAGAATGCCCCCATAAATCAAGCGGTTCCTGTCAGATATCATATCAACATTCCCTTTATAGGTATAAGTGGGGATATCCGGGTATGGATGAAAGCAATAATCAATTTTTGAGTCTAACAAACAATTTATTGAAATACCGGCAATGGGATAATACTTAATGCCACCTTTACCCATTTTATAGGCAATGGCCGAAGGAAAAGAAAATATGTGTAAATGCTCCTGGTAGGTATCCCTGTAATCCGCAAGATCATATTTGCTATATGCTGAATAATTAAGATATTGAATATTGAATAATAAAAAATATTTACCCGTAACACTTATATTACCGGTTAAACCAATCTGCCATCCCGGCGTGATTCTAACATTCGGCTTAAAACCGTAAGTATTTTCAGGAATATGTGTTATTGCAGGGATAGACATATTATTCCCACCCATAATCCCCATTGTAAGCCTTTCAGGTAATCTTATTTTCAACCTGACGAGCTTTTCAGGTGGGATCATATTATCCTGTCCCCAAATATTTAATACAAATACATGAATAATTACGAGAAAAGAAATAAAAGGTCGGAAATTGAATAAATATTCCTGTAAAAATTTCATTATACCCTGGTTATTCAGGAAAATATCTGATTTAACTGTGAATATGCAAAAGACGTTACCGAATTGAACATGAAAAGTGGTTAATGTGGTTCAGCTTATTTTAAATTAGTTTAAATATAAATAATAATTATCTTCAACAAATTTTACTATAACAAATTTAAACATTATTCAAATGTTAATGTGTTCCGGTTGAAAACCACGACTTAAATATTTAAGGCTTCAGCGGTTATAACATACCATTAAAACACTAACTTTGAGGATACAGATAAAATTGATGTCCTATGAAAAAATTGATTTTTGTTTTTCTGTTGTCAGGATTTTATTTGTACTCTTCCGGTCAGCAGGGATTTGACAATACAACCAGGGCTTTGTATATCCTGGATATTTCAAAATATGTTGAGTGGGATGATAATATTCAAAGCAAGGCAGATTTTGTAATCGCAATATTAGGTAATGATACTGAATTTTACTGGGAACTGTATAATATGGCTAAAACAAGGCAATTCATACAGAACAAACCCATTAAAGTATTGCTCTTCAGAGAGCTGAAAGACATTGAAAAGAGCCAGGTACTCTATGTAAATGTAAAAGAAAATTTCAAGATCAACCAGGTACTTGAAAGGACGCATGGTAATAATACACTTGTTATTTCAGAGGGATATGAGTTTCAGGAATCGATGCTGAATTTCATAGTTGTTGATGGTAAGCCAAGGTTTGAAGTAAATGAAATGAAATTAAATGAGGAGAGTTTAAAGGTGTCACAGTTATTTCTTGCTCAGGCGGTTAAAACAAGAGAAGATTGGGAGGAATTATATCGGATTACAGATGTGGCGCTTGAAGAAGAAAAAGAGATCACCAGGCAGCAGCAGACCGTCATAGATTCCCAACGGGTTGAGATAGCAGAGCAGGAATTAAAAATCATGGAACAGCAGGAGCATTTACGCAACCTGAATGAAGAGATAAATCAGAAACAAAAAACACTTGAACAAAAAATCGTTGTATTAAACCGGCAGGAGAAAGAAATTGCTTCACAGAATGATATAATTCTCAAACAGGAGGAAGAGGTTAAACAACAGAACCTGATAATCGAAGAAAAACTCCAGGAAATTGAAGTACGGACAACTCAAATTGCAGAACAGGATTCATTGATTACCGCTCAGAAAGTAATCATGTTTGAACAGCTTAAGGCAATAGAAAAACAAAGGTTATTATTATATTTTGCCATCATTGCACTGGTACTTGTATCCGGGCTTGTTTATTATATCTACAGGGGATATAAAATTAAAAAAGAAGCGAATATTGCCCTGGAAGAAAAGAACAGGCAGATCCTTCAGCAGAAAGATGAAATTCAACGGCAAAAAGAAATTGCCGAAAGCCAGAGGGATTTAATTGCATATCAGAAAAAACATATTGAAGACAGTATCCATTATGCACAAAGGATACAGGCAGCATTATTACCCTCACTCGAATTATTCAGCGATGAAATTGAACATTTTGTTTTATATAAACCGCGGGATATCGTAAGTGGTGATTTCTACTGGGTATCGAAAATCGATCATATGCAGATGGTCATTGCTGCAGACTGTACCGGTCACGGCGTTCCGGGAGCATTTATGAGTATGCTGGGTATCAGCATGTTAAATGAGATTATCATCAATAAGAGAATCATTCAGCCCGACCAGGTTCTGAATCATCTCAGGGAGAATATTATTCATAGCCTGAAGCAACTTGCAGGAGGCAGTGATGTAAAAGATGGGATGGATATGTCGGTCTGTCTCCTGGATTTTAGTAACAATAAACTTCATTTTGCCGGGGCTAATAATCCTTTGTGGCTGATTTCTGATGGTGAATTGAATGAAATAAAAGGAGATAAAATGCCTGTAGCCATTCATGAGAATATGAATCCTTTTAAAATCAACACCCTTAGTCTTAAAAAGGGAGACACTTTTTATATATTTTCCGACGGGTATGCTGACCAGTTCGGAGGGCCCAACCAGAAAAAACTCCTTAGTAAAAATTTCAAGACCATATTACATGAAGTTCAAAAACTGCCGATGCTGGAACAGGGATCTAAGATTGATGAATTCTTTGAAAGCTGGAGAAGAGACCTTGAACAGATCGATGATGTTTGTGTTATCGGGATAAGGTATTAAAAATCAGGAGAAAAACTGAAGGAAGCAGTATCTGTTTACTGTATATGCAGAAAAATCCACATCAGGATAACCACTATCTGATCAGAATTTGAGGGTGTTAAGAGATTTTTCAGTTACAATCCCAATACGTTGTGGTACTTCCAATTGTAACGGGTGATGAATTCTTTTTTTCATCAAGTTCATCCCCGCAATAGAGGACGCCGGGTGTACGATTTGTTTCCACCCCATTCTCTGTTGTCACAAGGCTGCATGTTTCACAATCACCAAGCAGCTCACAACCATTCAGTGTCCAGGCAAGAATGAAAAAGCTAATGAGTAATCTGGCTATTCTTTTCATAAATAATGGTATTTGTTCAAAGATAACTAAATGAGACAATTAAACCAATTAATTAAACACATTGTACGATTGGAAAATCCATATAATAGATCTTATTTTTTTCTGAAGCTGGACCCCTGTGCGGCACAAGTGATTCATATATTATCATTGTCATCGATTCAATTGAACAATATGTTCCTTGATGCCATTAATAACCTGGATTCTATAATCTGCAACTCAGATTTATTATAATAATGACCTGCAGGAGTCAAAAAAAGTTGCTTGTTATTATACACGTTTTAAGAGGTGTTAATGATCAAGATCCTTCGCACATCTGAAACCAACGTTAAAATCAACCCAGTATGGTCGAAGGCTCTGTCGGAAATGTACAGTATTACAACCTTTTCCTGATCTCCATCCCCCTCCCCTAATCACCCGACGTTTTCCATACAACGGACCGGAAGGATTTTCTCCCGGACATTCAAGATAATAATCCACAGAATAGAAATCATAGACCCATTCAACCACATTCCCGGCCATGTCAAATAATCCGTAACCATTTGGTGGATAGGAACCAACGGGCATTGTATGTCCCTGTGTAGGGTGATAATTAGCCATGGTCGAATCCATCTCATTCCCGTAGGGGAAATCTTTCCCGATTAAACCACCTCTTGCAGCATATTCCCATTCTGCTTCTGTAGGAAGTCGTAATCCTTTCCACTCAGCATAAGCTTTAGCATCTGCCCATGTCACACCTGTTACCGGATAATCAGGATACTCAAGTCCACTATTGTAAACATCCATATCCCAGAATTCAGGGTATCTGCGACCGGTAGCCTGACAAAATTCATAATACTGGGCATTGGTAACTTCATATTTATCCAGGTAAAAGGAATCAACATAAACCTGGTGTGCATAATTATCTGTAAATGGAACATCGGGAGAAGATTCAAAGCCCATGATGAATGATCCAGCCGGGATCAAAACAAATTCATGTTCAATAATTCTGGAAGATGCAGAGGATTCTTTTTCAGGTTTCTGATTGCACGCAGATAGCAATAACAAAAAAGTTAAGATTACTATTATTGATTTCATATAAATTAATTTTTAGTCCAGCACAGGTAAGCCCTGAAGGCAGGATTATCAGTTGAAATAATTTTGCCTTCAACCCTCGTATAATGGTTAGAATTTTTTAAGTTAAGATGTGAAAATACGATTATCTTATCCTCAAACCGGGTTTCATTCAGGTAATTAATCTGAAATTCAGCAATCTGATATTTATTGTAAAATCCAGGGGAATAAAGATCCTGAATCCAGGCAATATATCTTCCGGCATTGACATGCTTGTTGATATCAAAGTCAGTATATCCCGGCTCTATTATTTTTTCAGTATCATGGTTTAGGAGAGGATCAATTTTATCAGGTATTTCCTTGATTGCGTGGTGGTCTGTTTTGAAATTATAAAGATCGGCAAATCCATCAGGTCTCACAGGCCGGCCTGTATTTTTATCAAGCATCAGCCATGCGGATGTTGCCAGCACCAACTCCTGGTTGTTGACATCCAGAATCCGGAAATCCCTGAGACCAAATAAACGGTTAACTCCTTTGTGCCAGGTTTCAATAACGATCCTATCTTCAAAACAGGGGTAGTGGTTAACTTTGATATGAAGGCGGGAAAGAACCCAGTAAAAATTTGCCTGTTGAAGGTCTTTATAACCAAAATGAAGATGATTGGCATGCTGGGATGCATTCTCAAAAAGATATCCGCAGAGGGAATGAAATTTCAGCTTTCCACTGAAATCTATATGATCCGAAGGGATCTTAAATTCTTCCTGCCAAACTGGTGTCAAATCTCCGGGGCGATTGTTATTTGTACTCATTTTCAATGATCAGAGGGGATTGTTAAATTTAGGAATAATTATTGATCTGTTGTATGCCCGAAATAACTTTACGTATGAGTTTATTACCTTTAATATTAACACATCATGACACATCGTTGAATATGTAAATCTCAATATAATTATTTCACTTGATATATAATTTAACGTGAGTTCGATATAGCACTGTTTTAAAAACTAACAAATTAGAGTAATTATATAATGAATTTCTTTGAGAATCTTTTTGTTTTGGTGTCTTAGTGGCATTTTATTGGTATAATTATTAGCCACAAAGGCTCGAAGACACAAAGAAACACAAACTAATTTATTGGAATATAACATTTTATATAATATATCTTATATCGAACTCACGTTAATTTGACTATTTAGTTGCTGGATATGATTGATACCTTTTGGAAATGACCGGGTGAGTGAGATACTTTATATTAAAAAACCCACTTGATAAAAGGGAATATAGCTGACCAGACCGGTATATCAAGGTAAGTCTGATATCCATGATTAGTCAGCTGTTGTATTTCAGGGGGTTGTTTAAATATTGGTTTGATCAGGTTCCTTCTCCTTAATATAACCTTGATGATGATGTCAACAAAAATATCCTGAAAAAATAACATCAATATAAATCCCACGCCCAGGTAATCAGAGGGTTTTATATTTGGAAAAGCATGCCAGTCGGACAGTAATGCCAGAACCAGGAACAGAAGAGAAATTTTTAAAATCATATTCCAGGTAAGAAGATAGGAGACTTTGGATCGTGTACCGGTCAATACAAGAAGAATGGATGATAACATTCCTCCTGCAATCATACCTCCGATAAATCTCCATAACCAGCTATCAAATGGTAGAATAACCATAGCGGTAAGAATTAAAAAAATTTTGATAACTGAATTTGCTAAATGAATACGGAATGCTTTCTTGCTTCTTGGAATATTCAGCTTCTTATAGGTTCTTTTATACCTTGCATCGTGCCAGAGAGTACCGAAAAAATTCAACTGGATATCATGAACTTTCAGCATACTTAATTTATAGGGATATGAATTGGCCTTCTTTCTTGGACAATATGCACAATTCTCGGTTCCTTTACCCATCTCTTCATAAAAAAGAGCTTTCAGGTCTTTGTAATTGTAGAAAAAAGGACCCAGTTTGAAAAATGATTTCCCTTTTCCAATTATGAAAAGGGCAAGAAATCCACCAATAATCCAGAGAATAAACATGCCGAAGAATCCGGTTCTGATTGCCAGGTATACAGGGAAAACCAATAAAAATATTGTCCCGGCAACAAGGAAACCATGAAATATATAATTAAATAGAAGGAACAGGTCATACATACCACTTTTTTGAAAAGCCTCGTGTTCCCTATGTAGTTTTTCGTACCTCATTTTAGCAGCCATTTTCGCTTTTTCTTTTGCTGCTTTTCTAAAATATTCGTAAGTATACTTTTCCTCCTCTTCCGAGTCGGAAGTAATCTTTAATGTCTCCAGAATCGATCGATTAATAAGTATTTCATATGCTTCGGTGATGATAATAAATTTTTCACCCGCATCAGGATCATCGGAGACATCCGGATGGTATTTTTTTGCAAGGAAACGATATGCTTTTTTAATTTCCTCCTGGTTTGCTCCCCTGCTAAGACCTAATATCTTATAATATTCCTCAAGCATTTGTCTGGGTCAAAGTCAAAATTAAGAAAAACAATTCATTGATAAGAATTTGATAACTTAGGAGAAAAAATGGAGTTTTATTTTATCCTTGTAGAACCGGCTGTTCCGGGAAATATTGGAGCCTCGGCAAGAGCCATAAAAACGATGGGTTTTAAACTGTTGAGACTTGTTCGGCCATGTAATTACCTGGACGAGGAGGCTGTTAAAATGGCTCATGGTTCGGTGGATATATTGCAAAAGTCTGAGATTTACACATCCTTCAATGAGGCCAGGGAAGATATTGATCTTGTTATTGGTACAACGGCAAAAAAAAGATCAACCAGGGCAGACTACCATAACTGTTCAGATTTACCCGGGTTAATAAGGGATAAAGGTGATTCCATCAAGTCGGTTGGGATTGTTTTTGGCAGGGAAGAATCCGGTCTGACAAATTCCGAACTGAAGATTTGTGACCTGGTCACAAGGATACCAATGATTGCGGATTATCCTTCACTGAATCTAGCACAGGCAGTCATGGTTTATGCTTATATTCTGTCATATCTGATACTGAAACCCGGGGGAATAATGAGAAGTATCAGAAATGAGGAAGGGCTTAAAGAATTAAAACGTAAAACGGATATCATTCTTACCAACCTGGCAATAGACAAAAATCCTACACTTTATCACAGAATCATGGAACGATTAATTATACTTGGTGAAGACGATATACATCTGTTGCATTCAATAGCCAACAAGTTTCAGGAGAAATATGGGAAGTGATAATTAATAATTTAGATAACGAATTATGCCATTAAACCGAAGATATTAATAATGAGAAATTTGTAGAGCCACGCCACGGTACGGCTCTACAAATCAATACATAATTCATTGATAATATTCCATTAGTTTCTACCAGATTATACTTCGTCCCTGATCTCACTTAAAGCCAGCTGTTTGATCCTACAATCCACCCTGATTCAGAAATTCAGATTTTGATTTAAAGATACTCTCAAATAATCCTGTCGGAGGACTGCTAAAATAAACTTCAGGATTCTGGCTGGAATTCAGGATAAATTCATTTTCTTCAGTGAGGTATGCCTTAATAACAACCGGTTCCATATTTATACCTTCTATAGTTAGCTGATAGTCCGGTCCAATGACTGGTGAAAAATGATCAATAAAAGAATTATTTGACTTTCGTCTGATACCGTTTAAATACTGAACCATGAATACACTGTCTGCTTGCATATCATCTATCATCCATAACGTATCAACTTTCAGAATTAGAAAACCCGAATCGGCAGGATATTCAAATTTCAAAGATGTAAGACTGCTGGTGTTTGTATTCAGAAAAGTCTGGTTTCTCCAGTTGTTGAATGTCTGGTTAAAACTCATTGCCAGGAATCCATTAACAACATAAACTTCAGGCTCATCAGATAACCTGACATAGGTTAGTCCCGAACCATAATTGCCTCGATATCCACCATATCCTGATGGTCCTGGCTGGTAATCAAAACGCCCGACCATTAGATCAACAACAGTCTTTTTCCCCTGCTTCATGATTACCCTTGTGCCCAGCGAATCGTCTACTCCATAGTCACTCCATTGACCTCTGTCTCGTGTAACCAGCCTTTCAGGACTTAATAAAACTAGTTCACTGAGCATATTTTGCACACCGTTCATATTTGCCTCAACAGACAGGTCTCCTTTTATCGCGATCCATTTATTACCGTTACGGTTAAAGATTATCTCCGCTCCGTTTTCAGCTGCCGGGTATAACAGGATAGTATTAATCAGAGAGCTGTCAATCTGTACAAGATCTGTTTTCAGGGTTCCGGAGGATCGTTTCTGGTTGATCATACGGGTAATAAAAAAAATCCCGGTCAACACAACCAGTATAATAATTAATAGTTTATTATTAAATCTTTTAGCCATAACTACTCCAAAAATTTTATTTACTCATTCAAATTACTAACTTGAGATTGCATGCTAATATGTTATAAATCAGGATATTATTTTAATGGTAATTAGTTTACACCTTTATTTGTAATTTCTCATGCAATGCCTTTATTGTTTTACATGTAGTTGATTATCGCTCTATTCTGCATTTTCAGGTCCAGTTTTCCTCCATCCTGGTTACACGTTGGTTCCTTCTGTACTGGAACCTGACAAAACCATAGATGAGGATAAGCAGAATAGGTAGCAGGAAGTTAAGCCATTTAAGGAATGTACGTCTTGAATCTTCCATATCTTTGATGGGGCGGGAGCTCACCCCTTTTGTTCTTAATGCAATCAATCCGGTATCATCAGAGAGCCAGTCAATACTATTTACCATGAGGCTGACATTGTCTTCCTGAAGTTGCTGCTGCTGCCCCCTGGGTCCATTTATAGCGAAATCCCCATCAGCCAGAACAACCATTTTTGAATAACCATTGCCACCAAAATTACCTTCAATGGCAGCACCTACCACCAGATTCTGCAAAGGAAAATCAAATTCTGTCCATCTTCGTTGATAATTGAAATATTGTGGAGCCGGTTGGGTTGCTGATCTTTCTGATGTGAGTACCAGTGGTGTATAGGCAAGTCCGGAATCACCGGTAAAATCAAGTGAGCTGACAAACTGCATCACAACGGCTTCCAGGCCTTTTGTGATGGGGTGGTCGGCAAAATTATTGATAATCGGGATATAAGGCATCAGGATGGATGAGATATGAATAGCATTTCCAATCTGCTGCTGCATTGTTACATTTACAGAATTAGCATCGATAACAAAATTATCATTTACATAAATACCTTTGTTCATAAGCCAGGATTCAAGTCCCGTATTGATTGTCATCCCAAAAGCATTCTGAAGATCTCCCGATACTCTGTCCATGGCAATAAACAGCCTGCCTCCCCTGTCTAAAAACTCATCCAGCTGATTAAGCTGGTAATCAGGGATAGAATCCAGTGGTCTGATAATTGCTATGGTATGAAAACGTAATGGTATGGTGGTGGAATCAGTGAGGTATAATGGTTCAAAGTTGTAAAGAACACTTAATTCAATACTTACCTGGATCATTTCACTGATTGGAGGTTCTCCATGACCCTGCAGCAGGCCAACAGATGGCTTGTCAACTACGGATAATTTTTTAATCGCTGTGGATAAAGCATATTCCATTGCTGCACCGGGCTCAATCACCGGTATGATTTCAGATGTGTTTTCCATATTCAGAACCGCACCCATATAAGCTTTCTGTTGCTTCATCTGATCTTTTTCACGCACATTGATTATGAGTGGTTGTATGCCTGCCTGCATGGCTTCATTCTCAGTCTGGTCATCTTCTGAGGGATTGATAAATTCAAAAACCACCGTGTTCCCTGATAATTTGCCATATTCAACAAGCATCTCCTGGAAATCGCGCCGGGTCTTCACGAGCTGAGCCGGCAGGTCTTTAGAAAAATATGCCTTAATGGTTATTGGATTCTGCAGATTTTTTAAAATATCTTTTGAAGCATTACTCAGGGTGTATTGTTTATCTTCTGTAAAATCAAGCCTGAAATAATATTGATCAGCCAGGAGGTTGATAATAATTATAATCGCAACTACAAGTAAAACAGTAATTTGAATCTTACTTAATCTCATGTCAATATAACTTTTAGTTAGCTTTGTTTCTTTTTGCCAGGGATACTTCAGAGAAAAATAATCCAAGGAAGATTAACGAAAAATAATAAATCAGGTCACTGCTGTCGACCACTCCCCTTGAGATACTTTCGAAATGAACCCGCATGCTTAATGTATTGAATAATTGGCTTATAATGCCGGTTGAACTTCCTGCGAGCAGATCAAAGATCAGGTGAAAGAGCAAACTGATAAACAGAGCAAGCAGAAAAGCTACAATCTGATTCTGTGTCACACTGCTGGTAAATAAACCAATGCTGATATATACCCCGCTCATCAAAAGGAGTCCGATGTAACCGCAAATGACCCCGCCTGTATCCATATTCCCGATACTGGCAACGGTGATAACATATGGAAGGGTAAATATTAAGGCAGTGGCTATGAGTAATAATGTTGACAAAAATTTGCCAAGAATAATCTGTCTGTCGGTCACCGCTTTTGTAAGAAGAAGTTCAATTGTGCCTGATCTTTTTTCTTCTGCAAGCAACCGCATTGTCAGGGCAGGGATAAAAAAGAATAATGTCCAGTAAGCAATTGAAAAAAATGCCCTCAGGCTGGCCTGCCCGATCAGAAAGATATCACTACCAAATAACCATGTAAAAAATCCGCTTATACCCAAAAAAAGTACCAGCAGTATATAAGCGATCAGGGAATCAAAAAATGATTGAAGTTCCCGTTTCGTAATAATCCAGATGGCGTTCATATGATTGTTGTATTTTTTTCTAGTTCATTGTAAGCTCCCGGAAGATATCCTCCAGTTTAGCCTCGTGCGGGATCATTTCAGTCATCACCCACTTATTTTTGATACAGAGATTAAAAATATCCCTCTTTGAACTGCTTTCAGGACGGCTTTGAACTTCAAAGCGGCACAATTGCCGGTCTGTAAAATCGACCATGGCAACAGAATTCAGTCCCTGAATAGCCTCAAAAATCTCGTTTGGATTACCATCTTCGATACGTACCAGCAAAATCTCCTGTCCTTTAGCCTTTTTTCTTAATGTGTCAGGTGTTCCGTCAGCAACAATTTTCCCGCGGTTGATGATAAGAATACGGTCGCAGGTGGCTTCAACCTCCGGAAGAATATGGGTGCTGAGGATTACCGTCTTTTCCTTTCCAAGTTCACGGATCAGGCGCCTGATTTCAACGATCTGGTTCGGATCAAGTCCTGATGTCGGTTCATCCAGGATAAGTATTTCGGGATCATGGATCATGGCCTGAGCAAGGCCCACCCGTTGACGGAAACCCCTAGAAAGCTCTCCGATCTTTTTATGCTTCTCAGCATTTAACCCGCATACCCGGACCATTTCGATGATGCGGGTATTGATTTGTTCTTTAGGAATGCCCTGCAAAAGTGCAGAAAATTCCAGGTAATCAATAACAGGCATGTCAGCGTAAAGGGGATTGTTTTCAGGAAGATAACCAATATGTTTCTTTATTTCTTCTGCATTGTCCCTGAGAGATATCCCCCCGATGATTATGTTCCCTTCTGTTGGTACCAGGTAGTTGGTAATGATCCTCATGGTAGTTGTTTTCCCGGCACCATTTGGACCTAAAAAACCAAGTATCTCCCCTGTCTTAACCTCAAAAGAGATATTATCAACCGCACGCTGACCACCGAATTTCTTTGTCAGATTCTCGATTTGAATATCCATAACTGTTTTTATTTTGCGATCGAAAAAAACAACTGCGAATATGATAAATCTATCTTAAATATCAATTTCTTTATAAGGTTTTTTTCGGGTTCCAGGAGGTGTATATTGGTTTGGAGCAGAAGGAATGGTATCCAGATAAAAGAGATGTTCATTAAAATATTTTTCAATCAGTTTATTACTTTCTTTGAAGAACTCATCGAAATCGGGAAAAGAAAGATAAAAAGGAAAAGGCATATAATGCCATGAATGAATGGAATCGTTTAGAGGCCAATCAAAAAACCTTCTGATAAAGAGATCATCAAGAAAAGGATCCTGAAATGGCATTGAGAACATTGAATCTGAAAAGAAAAAAGGACTGTTCATGGGATCAGGCTCGTCCAAGTCCGGGAATGACGGAAAACGAAAAATAAATGGATGGTGCTTGTAAGAAAAATCAAAGAAAAATTCATCATCGAAAGGATCAGGAAATAAGCCGGGATGATCGGAAAAAAGTGAATCATATTTTTGAGCACTACAATCCGGATTGCTTCTAAAGAAGAATGGAAAAGCAGAAAATAAAGAATCGTGATTAAAAGCATCCGCCCCGGGTGATTTCCAGTGGAAGATATAGCTTGAATCATATCTTAGGATGTTTCCATTCTTATCAAATTCCTTGTTTACATCCCAGCGCATCTCTGGTCTGCCCTGATCATTCTCCTGTCCGAATAAATGAATGGGGATAACGATGCTGACAAGCAGTAAAACCATACTGAAAAAATGTCCTGTTTTCATCTCTATTCAGATTTATTTCATAACAATTTTTCAGATACAACAATTAACAAAAGTTATATCATATCGAAATTATAAAATGTTATAATTCAAAATGATGGGATTAGATATATTTAACCTCTTTTAACATATTTTAATGTTTTTCAGTTTTTATATTATGCGAAAATGAGACTCCTCATGAAGCTGATGTATGAAACAAAATTTCTCATCCATTTTCCAATGCAAAAAGTTTAAATTTGTTTAAGCAGGTTAACAAATTTAAACTTTAAAACATTGAACTACCATGAAATTTTTTCATGATTCTTTGAGAAGTTTTTCATGAAAAAAATTCATACTCGTTTATTGATGTAATTTTTAGTGGTTTTTTTATTGTAGTGTATATCTTTAAAACTAATTACACCTCCTTAGTCCCTATAGTGAACATTTCTCCTGCAGGCAGGATGGGATACAGAGGGGGTGATAGTCGTAACATAAATATTCAGTATCATGTTTGAAAGAATTTCAGATTTGTTTCATAG
>Ga0111176_1031_pt1 | contig 27049 bp, 7 predicted proteins | sample DeeMarSWOR324_28_FD_80229 | JGI IMG/M metagenome (GOLD analysis project Ga0111176, IMG submission 80229) | Bacteroides sp. SM23_62_1 | reverse complement strand
CACCCTATCATCGTCCCCTGTTCCTGCAATACACAGGCACGGACAATGGTGTTAACCTGGAATGGGAATCCTATGTGGTTGAAGGAACTGAGATGGAATTCCTCATCTATGAGATCTACAGGGGATCAGATTCTACAGTACTAACCAAGATCGATGAGATATCAGCTGACCTGAGGGTATATAAAGATATAGACAATAATGCGCTGAAATACAGATATTTCTATCGAGTGGCAGGAGTCAAGGCCAATCCATGCTACCCGACAGGTTCCTCCAAGGCAGAATCCGGACCCTACAGCCATTCCATGTCGAATATAGAAGATAACCGCCTGCAGGTTATCGAGGGGATCAATCTTCAATCAGCTGAAAACCTGATGATTTTCCCCAATCCTTTTAACGATTATACAACTATCCGTTTCACAAATCCTGCTCATTCAGAATACAAGCTTGTTGTAAGAGACCTGACTGGCAAAGTGGTCATGATAGTCAGCGAAATATCTGAAGAAGAGGTGATCATCGAACGTAACAGCCTGAAAGCAGGGTATTATTCTGTCGAGGTGGTTGGAGAAAAAATCTTCAGGGGGAAGATGATCGTTGAATAGGAAATTGTTGTCAGTTGTCAGTTGTCAGTTGTCAGTTGTCAGTTGTCAGTTGTCAGTTGTCAGTTGTCAGTTGTCGGTTGTCAGTTGTCGGTTGTCGGTTGTCAGTTGTCAGTTGTCGGTTGTCAGTTGTCGGTTGTCAGTTGTCGATTGTCAGCTGTCTATTGTCAGTTATCGGTTTCTGAAGGCTAAAGGGGTGTGAAGGTGTAAAAGTGGGAAAGTGCAAAAGTTGCTGCCGGTTGTCAATCGGCAGCTGAACAATCCATGAATAGTATGTAACCCCGGTTGCCAACCGTGGTATAGGATTAGATTAAATGGAGAGGTTACCAACAGGATACATTCAGTCACAATAAGAACATTTGTCAAACTCATAACTCTAGCTCACTCCTATCCCAAAATTTCTCATCCGCCGGAGGTGAATGCAGTTTTTCGGGTCCGTTAACCGATAACCGACAACCGGGAACCAAATGGCTGGTTTACTACCAAACAATTTCATTAACAAGCCATCCAAATCTAATCCACATCTCCATACCCGCGCAACAAATACGAAATCCAACATCTCCACCCTGCAATTCCCATACTCCATGTTCTATGCATCGAAACAATTGGCATGCATATTCCTTACTCCTTATTCCTTATTCCTTATTCCTTACTCCTTATTCCTTACTACTTACTCCTTACTACTTACTCCTTACTACTTACTCCCTACTCTTTACTCTTTACTCTTTACTCCTTACTCCTTACTCCTTACTCCTTACTCCTTACTCCCTACTCTTTACTCCTTACTCCTTACTCCTTACTCCCTACTCTTTACTCCTTACTCCTATCTGCCTCCCTGTTTTTCTTCGTTCTACAGATCTGAAGAGGCATTTGTTTCCGTCAGCTAAAGCTGTCGGCAATTCATCATCTCCCCATCCCCACCTCTCTCCATCTCTCCTTACTCTTCATCTCCCTTTCCTCATTCCCTCCTTCCTACTCCTTACTTCCTACTCCTTACTTCTTACTTCCTACTCCCTACTTCACGCTCCCTGCTACAACAAATATCCCCACATTCCTGTCGTTTACCCCATCCTCATGCATTTCATCACAAATACTTGATTTCGGTCATTCATTTTCGTATATTAATCGCAAATCACAAAAAATCCCTACCATGAAAAAAATTACTATATTTTTATTCATTGCCATATTGATGGCTTTGCTTTATGTTCCTGCCCTCCGGGCGCAAACATCCATCGAGGTTTCAGATACCATATGGGCCGATGAAACCTGGTCGGTCGATACGGTTAAAGTTGTGGGAAATGTGGTGGTGGTTGATGATGTCACATTAACCATTGCACCGGGAACCCGTGTTGAGTTCCAGGGTTATCACTACCTGAATATCCTGGGAACGATTCTGGCGGTAGGTACAAAAACAGATACAATCGTTTTCACTCCGGCCGACACTTCAGGCTTTAGCAATTTTGATGTGTCAGATGGAGCCTGGAATGGAATGATATTTAATAATGGCAAGGGATATGGAGGAGCAGACGGGGCAATGAGTGATAATGACACCTCCAGATTTGAATATTGTCTGGTTGAATTTTCAAAAAGTATACCATCCGATGAGCTTGTCTGGGGTACTTTTGAAATACATCAGTTCTCAAACCTGATTATTTCACATTGCGAGATTCGAAACAATTATAATTTTTACAGAGGTGGGGCATTTACCATGTATCAAAACAGTGATATTAAAATATTAAACAACTACATCCACGACAATATAGCAATAGAATGGTCAGGAGGTATATATTCCCATACTTCAGCACCGGTTATTGCAGGAAACACTATCAATTATAACAAAACACTCTCCATGGATCCGAGATTCGGTAGAGGAGGCGGTATTGGAATAATCGGAGAAAATCCCGTTATTCGCAATAACCTCATCCAGTATAATCAGGCAATTTATGGAGCAGGCATCAATATGAATAATTCATTTGGGATCGTTGAAAATAATACTATTGCTAATAATGTCGGATATTATAAACTTCCGGATACAAGAAGTATTGGTGGCGGGATCTATATGGAACAGACTTCCGCTCCAAGTATCAGGAGTAACATAATATCCAGTAATACTGCTCTTGAAGGAGGCGGTATCTTTTTTGATAATAGCGAACCAGAGATTATTAATAACCTGATCGTTAACAATACCGGTTCAGATGCCGGTGGAGCTCTGTTTGGCTTCGATTCATATGCCAGGGTAATAAATAATACAATATCACGGAATGAATCATTTTTAGGACCAGGCCTTGAACTAACAAATACCCGAATTGATTTTATTAACAGTATCCTCTGGGATAATGGAGGATTCGAAATCCATCTCCAGGATAGGTTTGCATATGTGGATGTGAAAAACAGCATTATCCAGGATACGGCAAATACATTCTGGGGAGCAGGAAATTACAATATTACCTCTGTTATTGACAAAGATCCGCTGTTTAACGAAGTTTCAGCAGGATATGGTTCCGGTCATGACGGACTGGATGCAGACTGGGCAGTAGATACCAGTTCACCCTGTATTAATGCAGGTGAAACAGATATCCTGGATTTAAATCTGCCAGTGAAAGACCTCCAGGGTAATCAACGTATCCATCATAATATAATCGATATTGGTGCATATGAACTACACATACCCTTGATCTACTTTAATGATACTGTAAAAGCAGATACTACCTGGATTGCAGATACTGTAAAGGTTAATGGTGACATTACTGTTAATGATGATGTTACTCTTACCATCCTGCCGGGAACATATGTTGAATTTCAGGATTCATTCAGGATCAAGGTGAATGGCACACTCATTGCCAGAGGCAATCCCAATCATATGATCATCTTTACAGTGGCAGATACAAACGGCTTTCATGACTATACAGTATCAGATGGCGGTTGGGGTAGTATCATTTTCGATAATAGTTATGATGGGATGAACAATGAAATGGCCGATAACGATTCATCAATATTCAGCTTCTGTCATTTCAGTTATTCCAAAGCAACTGAACCTAATTCCTTGGGGGGTGCCCTATCTGTCAAATACTATTCAAAGGTTAAAGTCTCAGATTGCATATTTAGTAATAACTCAGCACAACTTGATGGTGGTGCAATATACCTGAACAGAAGTGATATGATCATACAGAATTGTCGGTTTTATAATAATACAGCAGGTACAGGAGGTGGCGCTATTATGACCGAAAGGGAAGTAAATATTAAGCTCATGAATAATACCTTCATGAATAATTCAAGCGGGTGGCGGGGAGGTGCAATTAACCTGTACACATCGGATGCTGTTATTGATCATAATATTTTTATTGAAAATTATAGCCAGGACAGAGGTGGTGCAGTATATCTCAGGCAAACTCCAGGTATCATTTCAGCCAATTTTATCAGCAATAATTATTCAGGCATTCACGGAGGAGGGATGTGTTTACAGGAGAAGAATTGTCAGCTGACTAATAATATAGTTATCAATAACTCTGCCAATAATGCCGGTGGAGGAATATACTTCTTATATATAGATGATTTTCTCACTGCAAATAATACCGTCAGCAATAACTGGGCTAATACAGGTGGAGGCATATATAATGCTTTTACCAACCATAGAGCTAATAACGACATCCTGTATGGGAACGACTGTGCGACATATGGGAAGCAATATGGACTATACTCAACACAGGTATCCCTGGATTTCAAAAACTGTAATATTGAAGGAGGCCCGGATGATATCGGTTTCTGGCAGGGTCAGGTACTGCCAGGCACATACACTGATATTGTGGATTCTTTTCCACATTTTATCAATCCATCAGATGGCCCGGGCAATGGTTTTAATGGAACAACTTCAAACTGGAACCTGAAATCCATTTCACCATGTATCAATGCAGGTACCCTGGCAGGTATAATCAACTTTATTGGTAATAAAGATTTTACCGGTAATTCAAGGATTTATGCTGACAGTATCGATATCGGTGCTTATGAAAGCCAGTATGGAATCCCTGTGATTACTTTACAACCTTTGAACCAGGTTGCCTGTGCCGGAGATACAGTTATACTTGCCGTCCAGACACAATATCAGTCCTATTACCAGTGGCAGAAAGATGGCAAGGATATCCCCGGTGCTACCAGTAACGAATTGAGGACAGATTCTATTACGCAGGCTGCTGATGGCAATTACCAGTGCATCGTATCCAACTCTTTCGGTTCAGTAGCAAGTGTACCGATATATGTTGTCGCCCGTTCAGCACCTGAAATTATCCTTCAGCCGGAAGATACATGGGCTGTTGAGGGAGAAAGGACAATAATGAATACCAATGCAACAGGGACTCCACCCATTCGTTACCAATGGTTCAAAGAAACAACGGAACTGCCTGGAAAAAGATATCCTGAGCTCTGGATTTTTGATACAGGCCCGAATATGGAGGGAGCATACCACTGCGAGGTGTCCAATGCCTGTGGAAGCGCATCATCGGATACCGTCCAGCTCTACCTGGCACCACAAATCTGTATGGTGACGGTGGATACTGCCTCGGGTAACAACCTGGTTGTCTGGGAAAAGAATTCTTCCGCCCCGGTTGAATCTTATAATATTTACCGGGAAAGCATTGTGGCAGGAGAATATGATCTGATCGGGAATATCGCAGCAGAGGACCTGAGTGTTTTTGAAGATACTCTTGCCGATCCTTTCTCACAGGGGTATATTTATAAAATAACCGCGCTCGATGCAGATCAAAATGAGTCGGATCTTAATCTCTGTAAGCCCCATAAAACTATTCATTTGCTAACAAGCATTAATACTGAAGAATATAGTATCCAGTGCGACTGGGACCAGTATTATGGTTTCGATTATGGTACATTCATCATTTACAGGGCTGTCAAAGGAAATCCACTGGATAGTATCCATGCTATTTCCCGCAGTTTTAACACCTGGATCGACAGAACTTCGGCTGAAAATGTGGATTATGTTTACAGGATCGCTGCAAGGCGACTTGAAACATGCTACCCTACAGGTAATGCCAAAGCGGGATCAGGACCCTACAGCCATTCCATGTCAAACGTAGACGATAACCGCTTGCAGGCTACCGGCAGGATGGATGTAAAATCGATCGGGACACTGCAAATATTCCCGAATCCTGTCAGCGACCATACAACAATCCGGTTCCCGAACCCTGATCATTCAGATTATCAGCTGATTGTCAGAGATCTTTCAGGGAAAGCAGTTCTCCTGATGAGCAAGATTACGGAGGAACAGGTTGTCATTAACCGCGATAATCTGAGGGCAGGTTATTATTCTGTCGAGATAGTTGGAGAAAAAATTTACCGGGGAAAAATGATCATAGAGTAGTCTTTCAGGTCACAGAGGGCCACAGAGATTTTTGAGAGCCACAGAGGATAATTTCTCTGTGGTTCTTTTTTTCTCTGTGGCCCTCTTTATTCTCTGCGGACCTCTTTATTCTTTGCAGCCCTCTTTATTCTCTGCGGACCTCTTTATTCTCTGCGGACCTCTTTATTCTTTGCAGCCCTCCTTTTTCTATGTGGCCCTCTTTATTCTCTGCGGACCTCTTTATTCTCTGCGGACCTCTTTATTCTTTGCAGCCCTCCTTTTTCTCTGTGGATCTCTTTTTTCTCTGTGGATCCCTGTGGCCTATTCTTCCATTTGAATTTGAATAAAACCAAAAATAAATGTATCTTACCTTCGCCTTCAATCTTTTATATGAACAACCTTATCCGACTTTTTTTCAGACATTTACCCGTAATTTTCTTGTGTGCTATACAGTCCACAATCCATCCTCTTCATTCCCAGAACACCTCCGAAACAGACAGCCTTCTTCAGGTGCTTGAAAAAACCGATCCTGACACCAACAGGGTAAACCTGCTTTTCATCCTTGTTGAAAAACTCAGGAGATCAGATTATGACAGGGCAATGACTTTATTTGAAGAAGCTTATCAACTGGTCCATGAACTTAACTGGGAAAAAGGTATCGCATTATCTCATATCAGGAAAGGCCAGCTGACTTCAGCAGCAGGTGATATAAATAGGGCACAGGAAGAATACCTCAAAGCACTTGAAAAATACAGGGAACTGAATGACCAGAATGGCATCGCTGACGCCTGCCTGAAAGCCGGAATAACCTATGGTATGCAGTCCGATTATCATAAAGCAGCAGATTATTTCCTGCTCAGTCTGGAAGCAAATGAAAAGATAGGCGATAAAAGAAGGATCAGTGATAATTACAATAATATAGGGCATTGTTATAAATACCTTGGTGATTATGAGGAAGCCCTGGAGTATTATTTCAAATCAATGGAAATCTGTGAACAATTAAAGGATTCTGCAGGAATTGCCATGCTCAATAACCATATTGCCATTATTTATGATTACCAGGGAAATTATAAAATGGCTCTCGATTACTATTTTAAATCACTGAGGATCAATGAACGGCTTGGTATAGAAGAGGAGATAGGGGCGGCATATGGGAATATCGGGATTGTACTTTATTACCTGGAGGATTATGACCAGGCACTTGAGTACCAGAAAAAAAACCTGGAAATGATGCAAAAAACAGGTGAAAAAAGAGGTGAAGGGATTGCCTATTTTAACATAGGCAACATATATGAACGGCAGGGTAACTACGACCTTGCACTGGAAAATATTGAGAAGGGAATGCAGATCCGCATTGAGACCGGCGACAAGCAGGGTATCGCCACCGGTTATCATAACCTTGGACTGATCTATGATAAACAGGGCAGGACAGATAGGGCCGTAGAGATGTTTGAAAAAGGACTTGCATTAAGTGATGAGATCGGTTATAAACTTGGCACTGCACAGAACAGTGTGAGTCTTGGAATAATATTCTTCAGATCCGGAAATAAAAGTATAGCCCGTTCTTACCTCGAAAAAGCCAAACGTATAGGAACGGAACTGGGATATCCTGAAATCATCCGGGCATCCGCTGAATGGTTGAGTAAAGTATATGCCAGCTCAAACAATTATCAGGAAGCCTATCAACATATGCTCCTTTTCGAAGAAATGGACGACAGCCTGACCAGTGCAGAAAATATTAAGAAAATAACACAGATGGAAATGCAGTATGATTTTGATAAGCAGGAGCAGGTCAGGGCATTCGAACAGGAACAGGAAAGGATTCGCCACCAGGAAGAAATAAAGCAGCAAAAAATTATTAAAACCGCCTTTTTCATTGGCTTTTGCCTGGTCGCAATCCTGGCCTTCTTTATCCTGAGGAGTTATTACCAGAAAAAAAGGGCGAATGAACTGCTAGCTGAGCAGAAAGAGGAAATCCAGGCCATGAACGATATGCTGAAGGACTCACTGGATGAGAAAGAGGTATTACTGAAAGAAATTCATCACCGTGTTAAAAATAACCTGCAAATTATATCATCCCTGTTGAACCTTCAGAGCCATAACATTACAGATGAGAATGTTAAGGGTGCTGTAAAGGAAGGCCAGAGCAGAGTCAAATCAATGGCGCTGATACACCAGGTCCTGTATCAATCAGACAGATTGTCGAAGATTAACTTCCAGGATTATCTTAAGCAGCTTACCGGTTTCCTGGCATCAAGCTTCATGCCTGCCGATAAAAAAATTTCTGCAGAAGTAATGGCAGATAATATCCAGCTGGACATAGACACAGCTATCCCACTTGGACTGATCGTCAATGAACTGGTTTCAAATGCTTATAAATATGCATTCCATGATAAAGATGAGGGTAAGGTGAATGTTCAAATAAAACATGATGACGGGGAAGGCTATGTGCTCAGGGTTTCAGATAATGGCAACGGCCTCCCTGGAGATCTGGATATCAATAAAACCGGTTCGCTCGGGCTTAAACTGGTCAATATCCTTACGCGACAGATACAGGGGGAATTGAAAGTGTCAAACAAAAATGGGGCTATGTTTGAGATAAGATTCAAGGAATCACTGAAGAAAACCTGAAAATTATTAGTTTTATATCTGAATTTTAAGAATATTGTTTAAGGGTTGAATGATGAACCTTTTGTATACTCACCCCCCTTTGGATCCCCCCTCTCTCGCGAGAGAGGAGGAAGAGGGGCGTGAGTACGAGTAGCATATTGAATTCCTAAGATCCTTCAACAGTTAAATATCCTGTACAAAATTCACATGAGCACTATCAAAATCCTCATCGTCGAAGATGAACTGATCATTGCCGAGGATATCAGTCTGGAGCTGGAAAATCTTGGTTATGAGGTTATTGGTATTGCCACAAACTATGATGAGGCCACTGTATTATTTAAAAATCACCATCCTGATGTCATCCTGGTTGATATACTGATATCAGGGGAAAAAGACGGGATAGATCTTGCCCGGACAATCCGGAAAAAAGAGGATGTGCCGATCATATTTTTAACTTCTCATGCCGATAAGGGAACCGTTGAAAGGGCAAAACAGGTCAATCCGGATGCCTACCTTGTCAAACCTTTTGAACGGGCTGATCTGTTTGCAGCCATAGAAATAGCTTTCTTCAACTATGTAAATAAAAAGCCTGCTGAGAAATCCGATATGATCGTTGAGGAGAAAAACAATTTTGTCCTGAAAGACTCCATTTTTATAAAGAAGGATTACCTGCTTATCAAGGTCCGTTTCGATGAAATTAAGTGGCTCAAAGCAGAAGGTAATTATATTGAGTTATATTGCCCTGATAAAAAGCACCTTGTCCGCTCAAGCATGCGGGAATTCCTCGCAAAATTGCCTGCAGCCCTTTTTGTCCAGACACACAAATCTTATGCTGTTAACCTGAGTCATATTGATTCTATCGATCATTCAACGGTATATATCGGGAAGGAAGAGATACCTATAGGAAGGACTTTCGTGGATCATCTGAAACGCATTTTGAATATTGAGCTGTGATTAAGTTTTGAGTTATTAATTAGGTATGAAGGCTGAGGATAATCCTGCTTAATATTTTCTGAGAGTGACAATTCACAAGTGTAAGAAAATTGAAAAGGCATGGATGTACTCCTGCCAGCTGGCAGATTCTAATCATGATTTATCCCTGTTATGTCCCAGGTTATGAACCGAATATCACTTCCATCTCAATATTCATTAATCCATACAATAATTCGTCATAAAAACTGGTCATCAGCAAGTTCATTTTTGTAACTTTTGCTATTTCAACCGAATAATTCATATGCTAATCCCTGAATCATGAAAAAAGTAATTGGCAAACTTAGTATTCTATCATTGATTATTGTTACATCTTTAAACACCTATGCAGATACACTATCGGTGAGTGGCACCATATCATCTGATATAACCTGGGATACAGATACTATTCTGATGACGGATGATATATATATTTCAGAAAACGTGACTTTAACTATCGAACCTGGTATCGTCGTTGTATTCAAGGGACATTATGGAATATATGTAGAAGGAATGCTTGTTGCAACAGGCGATGCCATCAACAAAATCATATTTACCATCCATGATAATACTGGCTTCTCAAATACCGGTAGCACCGACGGAGCCTGGAAAGGAATAAGGTTCAGCAGTACTGCCGGGCCGGATTCCTCCCTTCTTGATTATTGTACCATTGAATATTGCAAAAACCTCTTTTCATCAGAAATGAATGATCGTGGCGGAGCAATAACAGTTGACAGTTATTCCAAGCTACGAATCTCGAATTGTGAAATTCGAAATAATATCGGTTACCAGGGTGGCGGAATACTTTTTATACACGATCAGCAACCATTCATCCTGAAAAATATTTTTTCAACTAACGAAGCACTATGTAATAATTATGCAGATGGGAGTGGTGGTGCGATCTGCTGCTTTGAAGCAAGTCCTGAAATTAATAATAATTATTTTGAAAATAATAAAGGCCAATATGGTAGTGGGATCTTCGGCACATTTGGTAATCCGTTAATTAAAGGGAATACTTTTTATCAAAATTTAGGTGTAAATGTCCTTTGTATAAAATCGTCAATTTGGGAAATAAAAATTGAGCATAACAAAATATTCAATAATTATAATAATGGAATAGACATTTTTGAGGCGGATGCAATGATAATCAACAACCTGATCTGTTATAATGGTGGACCCGGTATTAAAATTAACTCGTCAACCTCTTATATCCTTAACAACACAATAGTTTACAATGACGCCACCGGTGATAATGGCGGAGGCCTTTGTTCCTGGGGCGGACAACCAATTGTCATGAATTCAATTATTTATGGTAATACTGCAAGTTATGGATCCCAGGTTTATCTCGACAAATTTTCGAGTGCATCCTTTTATCATTGTGACATTGAAGGTGATTCATCCGCTATATATTATTCATCGAGTATCATAAATTATGAAAATAATCTGTCTGTTGACCCTGAATTCGAATCCCCAAATTCAGATGGCATCCTCGGAGATTGGTCATTAAAAGAAAGCTCTAAATGTATAAATGCAGGTTGGAATCAATTTGAGGACGTTGAATTGCCTGACATGGATTTGAGTGGTGCGATAAGAGTGCGCCATGGTATTGTAGATATTGGAGCATATGAAAAACATATTACTAAAATCTCAGTGGCAGGGATCATCTCTGAAGATACCCAATGGATAGCCGATACAGTTCTAATAACCGGAAATATAGAAGTTTCGCCTACTGTAATGGTTCATATTTGCCCTGGCTGTAAAATAATCTTTACCGGGCAGGATCATATGACCATCTTCGGCACACTGAAAGCGATTGGATTAAAAGACGAACCAATCATATTTACATCCAATGACACTATCGGATTCCATGACCCCAAGACATTTACAAGGGGATGGCGAGGTATTTATTTTATCTGGGATACAATGTATGCCTTTGTTGATACCTCCAGATTTGAATACTGCATCATGGAATATATATGTAATACTCCATGTCTTGGATTATATGATATTAGAATGATTGAATTTGATCATGTGGAAATAAGAAATATTATTAACAACTCTCAGAATAACTTTGCAGGAATCAGCTCAGTCGATACAAAAGGAGCGATCAGTAATTGTTCATTTCATGATAATTATTTCATTGAAACAGGTTCATTGCTAAATATTTATAATTCATCCTTTCAACTGTTAGATAATATTGCTTACAACAATCAGTCAAAGGCATCAACAATTATCAATTCATCGGGTAAATCCTTTCTGGATATCAACAGAAATATTTTTACAAATAACATCAGTGATACCGCAAATATTTTATTATTTGAAACTTCGGATATAGCCATAAAGAATTCATTAATAACCAATAACCAGGCTGATGGAGCTATTATATATTTCAAATCTTCCCAGACAGAAGTTATCAATTCAACAATTGTAAATAACCGGGTGAATAATTTTGGAGCGATTACTTTACACGGACTTGCAGTACCGGTTATTAAGAACACCATTCTCTGGGGTAATCAGAATGATCAGGACACAGGTTCGGAAGTATATCTGTTAAATGAAAATGCCCAGCCACTGTTTTATAATTGTGATATCGATGGAGGAAAAACTAATTTTGGTTCTTCAGGTAACAGTAATTTTGAGTTTACCTATGAGAATTGCATTGATTCATTTCCCGAATTTAAATCTCCCACACCGGTGGCCGGATTATATGGGAATAGCCTTGATGCTGACTGGTCACTGATTGAAATATCTCCCTGCATTAATAAAGGCAATACAAATATTTCATCGCATGATCTTGGTAACCAGGATGTATATTCAAATTCTCGGATTGCCGGGAACCTTATTGACATAGGAGCAGCAGAGAATCAATCCGGTAATCCATCAATCATCAGGCAGCCGAAGAATAAGATTGTATGTAAGGGTGAAAGGGTTGAATTTTCAATTATTGTTTCCGATACTGTTTGTTATCAGTGGATAAAAAATGAAACTGAACTGGCGGGAGAGTCATCATCAACCCTGGTATTCGATTCCGTTTCCTTATCCGACCAGGGTAACTATAGCTGCAAGATCTGGAATGCTTATGGGATCTTTGAATCAAGCACCGTATCACTGATTGTCAATACAAAACCCAAACTGCTGATAGAGCCACCGGAGGTCATCTGGATGAATGCTGGTGAACCAGTTATCCTTAATCTGACCGTCAGCGGCAGTGAACCGATTGTTTACCAGTGGAAAAAAGATGGCCAGAATATTCAAGGTGAAAATTTACCCGTACTAGCAATTACCCCGGAAAACTCTGCTGATGAGGGTGAATATCATTGTTATTTGAGTAATGCATGCGGCGATCTTTCCTCTTCCCCAACAAGTTTGTTCCTTGTTCCCCAGATATGTATGGTTACTGTCAGTACACTGACAGGTAACAACCTTATTATCTGGGAAAAACAATCCATCGCACCTATATCCACCTATAATATTTATCGTGAAAGCACTGCGGCAGGCATTTACGACCTGCTGGATACAGTCCATTACAACAACCTCAGTGTTTTAGAGGATACAACTGCCGATCCAACCAAACGGGCATATATATATAAAATTACCGGGATTGATACGTCGGGCACGGAAACGGATATTGACCTTAGCAAGCCCCATAAAACTATCCACCTGCTGGTATCAACCAATCCCGAACTGAAATCCACACAGCTTGCATGGGATAAATATTACGGATTTGAGTACCAAACATATAATATTTACAGGAGTGCCACCGGAACAAATTTTACGGTTATCGATGCCATGCCCAGCTCACTGAATTCCTGGACCGATCCTGAACCTCTTACCGGTGAACTATATTACCGAGTGGCGGTGGAAAAACCCGTTCCCTGTATCCCTGTTGGCGGCGGGAAAAAAGCTGATCAGGGACCCTACAGCCATTCCATGTCGAATATCGATGATAACCGCCTGCAGGCTGGTGAAAATCCGCCTGATACACTTTTTCTGACCAACCATTACATAGATGAAAATAATCTGGTTGGTAAACTCATTGGCCGGTTCATAACCACTGATCCCGATACCAATGATGCTTTCACATATACACTGGTGAGCGGATCCGGTGATGATGATAACCTTAGCTTTACCCTCCTCTCCGATCTGCTTATTGCAGCTGATTATTTTGATTATGAGACAAAGAACCAGTATTCCATCAGGGTCAGATCAACAGATAAGACCGGAAATATTATTGAAGGTATTTTTATTATATACATTAACGATCTGACCGAACCAACCGGTATGAACTTCCACGCTTATCAGAAGATCGTGGTATACCCGAATCCAATGCGCAATGTTGCTACACTTGCCTTCCCCAATCCCGAGGGCAGGAAATATACACTCATCGTCATGAATCTTGCAGGCAAGGTAGTTCGAAGAATCGAAAACATTACCACATCAAGTCTCCAGATTGATCGCGGTGATCTTGAAAACGGGTATTACCTGATAGAACTTAAGGGAGAGAGGATTTTCAGGGGAAAAATTATCGTGGAATAGAGAATGGTTCAAAGTTTAAAGTTCAAAGTTTAAAGTTGTTGATCAAAGAAGGCTAAGGCTGAGGGAGTGTGAGTGTGGGAAGGAGGAAAAAGGCTAACGGGAGAAGGGGAGAAAGTGAGAAAGGACCAATTTCAAGGATGCTCGAAAAACATTGACATCCGCCAAATGTCGGATTGCCTATTTTTCGGTACTTGTAACCTTGCGACCTTGTGACCATTGTGACCACTGCGACAACTGCTATAATTGCAACCCTGCGACCATTAACCCATTTGAGACATTTGAGGCATTTGAGACATTTGAGACATTTAAGGCATTTAAGGCATTTTAGGCATTTTAGGCATTTTAGGCATTTTAGGCATTTGAGGCATTTTAGGCATTTGAGGCATTTGAGGCATTTGAGGCATTTGAGGCATTTAAGGCATTTTAGGCATTTGAGGCATTTGAGGCATTTTTAATTTTAGCTCATTCCAAATTTTAGTTATTTCTTACAGATATCCCTCCTCTCCTGCAGTATATCCCTCAATCCATCTTTGCATTTCTCCCGACAAAACTTTAACTTGCTGATCAATTAATCTCTTATCCTTAATCAGCTTCTTTCAAAAACCTTCAACCATGAAAAAGCACATCCTGATCTTACTTATTAGCATTATTATTGTTCCTTCTATAGTTCTTGCCCAGGGTACTGACATCCCTGCCGGGGATGTATCCGGGACCTGGATAAAAGTAAATTCTCCCTACAAAATACTGGGTGATATAACCATACCTTTAAGCCAGACCCTGACCATTGAACCTGGCGTTGTGCTTGAATTCCAGGGACACTATATGATGAATATTAAAGGAAATGTCCATGCCCTTGGTACTCCCTCTGATACGATTCTGTTTACCGTAGCAGATACTAATGGATTTCACAATATTGAAAGTGGGACAGGTGGCTGGAATGGAATAAAAATTGACAATATAGATAACAGTATGAATGCCGGTGATTCATCGATTTTTCAATATTGCCGCTTTGAATATGGCAAATCCATTACTTTCCAATGGGAGTTGGGAGGTGGGGCAATAGTTCTCCGGAATTTCTCAAAGGTCCTGGTCAGACATTGTCTGTTCAGGGTTAATCATGCCAGGATAAATGGCGGTGCAATATTTGTTGGTAGCGGAACCGGCCCTGAAATAGACTACTGTACTTTCCTGGAAAATGAAGCACAACATGGAGGAGCAATCCATATCAATTTTCTTTCCACTGCGGTGATCCGGAATTGTCTGTTCTATTCCAATAAAGCCACGAAGGGAGGAGCTATTTATACCTTTGCCATAGGAAAGATCCTGAATAATATATTTAGTAACAATACTTCTCAGCAAGGCGGAGCATTATTCCTGAACGCTGAACGTGGTACCATAGCAGGTAACCTCATTGTGAATAATGATGCACTTGGGGAAGGAGGAGGGGTGTACAATAATGGATCAGAGCCCCAGTTTTATAATAATCATGTATGTAATAACAATGCATACCTGGGAGGTGGAGGGCATTTCTACGATTTGACCAAAGCTGATTTCCTTAATAATATCTTCTGGGGTAACACTGAAGATTGGACCGGATCTAAATCATCAAACCAGATAAGAATCGAAACTTCAAATGCCACACCCAATTTTTATAATTGCATTATTCAGGAAGGAATTGCAGGAATCATTAATCATAATGGAAAAGCCGCAAACATTATAGAAGATGATCCTTTATTTCAGGATCCATCCGATACTTCAGGGATTGACGCTGACGGGCTTGAAGCTGACTGGACATTATCTGAAACAACCCCGGCTATCAACCAGGGCAGTAATACGGTTACAGATGATTTGTCACTTGAAACCGACCTCCGGGGTAAGCCAAGGATCATTCACGGGGTCATTGATATCGGTGCTTATGAACATAGAATCGATTCCATAACTGTCTCTGATACCATAAAAGTAAATACCTGGTGGATCGCCGATACGGTCAGACTAACCGGGGATATAATCATTAAGGATAGTGTAACTTTGAATATTGCACCCGGTACATGTATTGAATTCCAGGGATACCATGGCATACAGGTTCTCGGGACAATAAAGGCCTGCGGATCAGACAAATACTCGATTACATTTACAGTCAATGATACCTCAGGATTCTCCAACAGGTCATCAGACACGGGTTCCTGGAAAGGAATTGTTTTCGATAACAGTCAGTGGGGCGCAAACGGAACCATGGACGACAATGATTCTTCCGTTCTCAGATATTGCGTCATGCAATATGCCAAATTTTTTCCATCCGGAGGGTTGACTGGTGGAGCAATACGTATCAGGTATTTCTCTAACCTGGAAATCTCAAATTGCACGATTAAAAATAATATGAGCGAGCAGGGAGCTGCAATTATGATCTGGATGTATGCTCATCCCCTCATATCAGGAAACCTTATTTGCAGGAATATCGCCACCTTTGAGGGTGGTGGAATATATATCGGCCTCCAATCCAAGCCCATGATTATCAATAATTTTATATTGAATAATGAGGTAACCGAATACCCGGGTGCAGTAACAGGCGGGGGAGGAATTATGGTATGGGATGCAAGCCCTTTCTTTCTGAATAATGTTATATGTAATAATACTGCTGACAGAGGGGGTGGTATATGTCTGGGTTTAGGCAAACCAACATTATCCAGTAATACAGTTTGTAACAACCAGGCTGCAGATTATGGACCGGGATTAGCCTCTTTCGCTGGTTCAAAATATAATATGTATAATTCAGTATACTGGGGAAATCGTATTAAAGATGATCCTTATCGCATAGAGCAAATATCCTTGTCAAACCACCAAAACTTCTACCATAATAATATCGAGGGCGGACAGGATAACCTGAACATGAATGGATTGGTTCACGAAGGTGATTATCTGGGGAATATTAATAAAGATCCCGTTTTTAAAAATCCTACTGCGGGACCGGGAATTGAATATGACGCACTGCAGGCAGACTGGTCATTATCCGATTATTCACCCAATATAAATAAAGGATTTCCTGAAAGTGATCAATTGAACCTGCCCGATAAGGATATTGCCGGGAAAAACAGGATCAGGTATGAGATCATTGACATAGGTGCATACGAAAACCAGGGGGAACCCATTCATATTATCAGGGAACCCTTCAACCAGATCGCCTGTACGGGAGATACCATAGAATTCAGTGTTGAAGTTGAAGGCAACGCTTTATTTCAATGGTTGAAGAATGGTGAAGAAATCACCGGTGCCGATACAAACATACTCAAACTTGATTCTGTCATATTAAATGATATGGCGGATTATATATGTATCATCAAAAATGGTTATGGCATGTTGCTGAGCAATAATGTCAGCCTGGTTGTTAATTCCCCGCCAGAGATCCTTTTACAGACCGAGAGCCAGTGGGTAAAGGAGGATGCTAACCTGAAACTTGAGATCCATGCACGGGGAACAGAACCAGTATTTTATGAGTGGGTAAAAGATGGCGTCCCAATCCAGCAGGAAATGATGCCTGAATTCAGAATCAATAAGATGAGCTATGAGGATGAAGGAAGTTATATATGCCAGGTCTCAAATCAGTGCGGAGAAATTGAAAGTGATCCTATAACATTATTTGTTGCTCCCCAGATTTGTATGGTCACTGTTGACCTGGCAACGGGGAACAATCTTGTGATATGGGAGAAAAAAGGTGCAGCTCCTGTTTCTGCTTATAATATTTACAGGGAGAGTATTGTTGCCGGTGAATACGAACCGATTGGGCATCTGCCCAAAGATACTTTGAGTATTTTCCTGGATACGGTTGCCGATCCGTCAAAACAGGCTTATATCTATAAAATCACCGCCATCGACAATGAAGGATTTGAATCGGATCTTGCTCTGTGCAAGCCACATAAAACCATCCACCTTATCACATCTACCAATGCGACCACCGGCGATGCCCAGCTGGAATGGGATGAGTATTATGGCTTCACCTACGGGACCTATTACATTTACAGAAGCCTGACAGAAAGTAATTTCACCCAGATTCATTCCATGTCGAGCAGCACCACTGCATATACCGATCCAAATCCCGAAAACCAGTTGTATTATTACCGCATAGCAGTTCTCCGGCCGGAACCCTGCATCCCAACCGGTGCAGGTAAAAAAGCCGATTCCGGCCCCTACAGTCACTCCATGTCGAATATGGAAGATAACAGAATGATGGGTACAGGCCAGTATGAATTGAATAATGAACAAAATCTTACAATCTTCCCGAATCCATTCAGTGAAAGAACGACTATCCGTTTCCCGGATGCCGGAGACACTCGCTATACATTGCGAATCATGGATCTTACAGGCAAGGTGATCAGGACACGTGAAATTAAAGGACAATCTGAATTTATCCTCGAACGGGAAGAGCTTGAAAGTGGATATTATCTAATTGAATTAAGGGGTAATAAGATATTCAGGGCGAAAATGATTATTGAATAGTTTTCAGTTCGGTTTTCGGTTTTCGGTTGTCAGTTATCGGTTTTGGCTCTTGGTCACAGAGTGCCACAGAGGTTTCTGAGAACCACAGAGAAAACCATATCTGTGGATCTCTTTTATTCCCTATAGTAATCTGTGGTCCCTAACATACTCACACTCACACTCCCTCGCTCTTTCTCTCTTTCCGCCTATCACGCATTGTCCCACGAATAAATTCGTGGGTTTTGATCCTTCTGTCATTCTCTCACCAATCCCTTCTTCGCTCCCTCCCTCATTCTCTCTTTCACCACCTCCCTCCTTCCCTCCATCCTTTCCTCACCCGAAGAATACTTTCCCCTTCCATCTTTTTACACTTATCCCTCCTCCCCTGCAGTTCATCCCTAAATATCAGCAGGATATAACTTTTTTTTGTCTGACAGGTGTTAATGTTGTAAATTATGACGGTTATACCCGGGACAAGATATATGAAGTTGTATTTTATTGATCAATTTTTAACTTATACCAAACCTATAAAAATCCCTGGTTATGAAATTAAAAGTATTTCATAGAATTTCAGGAATAATAATCCTATTCCTGGCGTTTAGTTTTCATTTATGTGCCCAAAATACATTCATCAGATCATACGGCGGTGATAAGGATGATCAGGGCGAGGCTGCCAGGCAAACCAATGATGGCGGATTTTGTATTGTTGGTAGAACCAACAGTTTTAGTACCGTTCCTTCTGATTTTGATATTTATGTAATCAGAACTGATGATAAAGGAGATACATTATGGACAAAAACATATGGCACTGGTTCAGAATCTGGAAAGGATATCCGTCAGACGAATGATAATGGATTTATTATTGTTGGGAATACGCCCAATAAAGTGTATGTAATAAAAACAGATGAAAACGGTGATACTCTCTGGACAACAAAGATTGGTGGTTCCTCAGGGGATTGCGGATATGCTGTGCAGAATATTTCTGATGGTTACATCGTCGCTGGAAATACTAAAAGTAAAGGCGCGGGAGGATCTGATGTCTACCTGATTAAATTAGGGACCACAGGTAACGTTATCTGGGATAAAACATATGGGACTTCTGATTCGGAATATGGTAACTATGTCGAACAAACCAGTGATAATGGTTTTATTATCTGTGGGAACCAGACTCACCAGAATGGCGGAACACTTATTAGCAGGGGATACCTGGTAAAAACAGATGCAGATGGTAATCAGGAATGGACAAAAGCCTATGAGGACGGTAGTTGGTTCTTGTTTACAGAAGCTCATGAAGTTCCCGAGGGTGGATTTATTATAACCGGGAATTATAGTTACATGGGAAGACTATATAAGACGAAAGCTAATGGTGACACATTATGGCGTAAGATTTTTAACTCAGGTATAAGTGGATATGATTTGAATTCATTAATCGTTAAAGATAGTTCATATATAATAGCCGGTTCAATGTCGCCTGATAATGTGGGCTCCGGTATGGATTTCTATCTGGTTAAAACCGATACAAGCGGATCTATAATCTGGGAGAGAACATACGGCAAACCATCATGGATTGATGAATATGTCTATTCCATTGACACCACTGATGATGGTGGTTTTATACTCTGCGGAATGATGGATGCAACCGTGGGTTACGATATCGGACTGGTTAAGCTTGATACCTTTGGATGTCATGTTCTTACTCCCGCAATTGCAGGTGATACCACTATATGTGATGGCGGATCAGTATCCCTGATGGACACAATCGGCAATTATACCTCTTATTTATGGTCAACTGGAGCAACTACCGAAACAATTTCAGTATTGGAAGCGGGTGAATATACTTTAACCGTTACGGATCATAACGGCTGTAAAGCAACAACAGACACCTTCACGATAGTAAATAAAACACCCAGGGTGTCACTTCAGGCAAATGATGATACTGTGTTTTGCGACGGTGACAGTGTTGAGATTGTCGCCGTAATCAGCAACTGGGATCCGGGATCATTCTATCAATACCAGTGGTCTGATGGTTCCAATCCTCTTGATTCAGCTATCACAGTGAAAACACCAGGTTTAATTCATGTGAATGTTCTCGATAACACATATGCCTGTTCAAATAAATCTGATACGATAGAGGTTATCGTCGGATATCCATATGACAACCAGGAAATATGCCTGGTAGGTGTGGATCTGGAGACCGGGAAAAACATGGTGATATGGGAAAGACATGAAGATAATTATACCACAGTATATAATATATACAGGGAAACAAAAACAGGAGGGCAATATGAAGTAATAGCCACCATTCCTTACAGTGATCTGAGCGTATATGTCGACATGACTTCGGAACCGGAAGTTAAATCCCACAAATACAGGATTTCGGTAATGGATACCTGTGGTAATGAATCTTCTCTGAGTCCCTATCATAAAACCATGTTGCTTACCTCCAGTCTGGGTGCCGACAGGATCAATCTGAACTGGCAGGAGTATGAGGTGGAAGGTGGTGGTTTTGGTTTTGTGAGCTATATCATTTACCGGGGTCCGGCATCAAACCTTCTTGAGCCCATTGATACCATTCCCAGTGACAATACCATTTATCCTGACATTGATCCCCCGGTAGGTGATAATTATTACCGCATCGCAGGAGTGAAGGCAGTGCCATGTTATCCTTCCGGTAACCTCAAAGCAGGTACCGGGCCATACAGCCACTCCATGTCAAATATTGAAGACAACAGGCTTCAGGCCCCGGCAGAGAACCAGGCTCCCACAGATATAAGCCTCAGCAATACAACTGTTGATGAGAATGCCCCTGTTCAGACACTGATAGGAAGGTTTACCACAACAGATCCTGATCCGGAAGATATACATACCTATGCATTCATATCAGGAACAGGAGATATTGATAACAGCCACTTTATTATTTCCGGGGACTCACTACTTTCCGGTGAAGTATTTGATTATGAAATCAAGAACGTATACAGTATCAGAATCAACACAACGGATACAGGTAGTTTGACTTTTGAAAAACAAATTACAATTTTCATCAGTGATGTATCTGAATCCGCTGCCAACCAGGCGCCAACAGATGTTGCACTGGACATGAATACAATTGATGAAAATGAACCGGCCGGATCCCTCGTAGGAAGACTGACTACTACCGATCCGGATGCCGGAGATACACATACCTACTCACTGGTATCAGGAACGGGTGATGACGATAACAGCATCTTTACCATTAGCGGCGATTCAATATTGACAATGTATATCCTGGATTATGAGACCAAAAACAGTTTCAGTATAAGGATCAAAACAACAGATAATGGTGAAGGGACACTGTCTTTCGAGAAACAAATAACCATTTCAGTTAATAATCTTATTGAGAACCAGGCCCCGACAGATATTTCAATGGATGCAACAAGTATTGATGAAAATGCACCGGCAGGATCCCTGGTGGGACGGCTGACAACCACCGATCCTGATGCTGGAAATACACATGTCTATTCCTTGGTTGCAGGAACAGGAGATGATAATAACAGTGATTTCACAATCACGAATGATTCACTATTAACAGCGGTTGTGTTCGACTTTGAGACAAAAAACAGTTATAGTGTGCGGATAAAAACAACCGATAGCGGTGAGGGAAACCTGTCATTCGAAAAATCATTCTCCATTACCATAAACGATATCGTGGAAGTTGGATTAAATCAGATAACAGGAAAGGAAATAAAAATATATCCCAATCCACTGAATGGATTTGCAATCATTTCATTTCCGAACCCGGATGGTAAAGAATACACCCTGTTAATCAGGGATTTGAGCGGGAAGGCAGTATTTATGACCAAGCCCGTCATGAACGAAAGGATTATCCTGGATCGTGGAAATCTTGCCGGTGGATACTACATCATTGAATTACGCGGGGATACAATATACCATGGCAAACTGATTGTCGAATAATAGAACAACAGGAAGCAACGCATTGTACTATTAGATTGGTTATGTTATTGGATGTTAACTTTATATATAAGGCCGCGCCTGCAGCACGGCCTTATATATGCCTGATTACCAATATTATCATTTTGAATAGCACAATACACAGGAATTAATAATTCTTTTCATAGGTAATGTGATGATTGACTGATAGTCCTTGGATCCTGTTCCGCCGTGACAAGGGACAGGATCTTTTTTAAAGGTTTTAATTACCGGGTGACTGCCAGTTACCCGGTGAATTCCATTTAAGGAAGTCCTTTTGCAAATCACCATTTAATTGCTAACTTACCCCTTCAACGATGAACCATTTTCAACCAACCTGTTAATAATCCAAAAACATGAAAAAACTAACTTTATATTCTCTTATTGTTATAATCATTTTACCTTCTGTAATCCTTGCTCAGGGAACAGATGTTCCTGCCGGAGATGTGTCCGGGACCTGGACAAAAGCAAACTCTCCATACAGGATACACGGTGATATTGTTGTCCCTCTTGGTCAGTCCCTTACAATTGAATCCGGGGTAAAGGTCCAGTTTCAGGGTTATTTCATGTTGAATATCAAAGGTAATGTCTGCGCTACAGGTACTCCAGGAGATACAATCCTTTTTACTGTGGCAGATACTGCCGGATTTAGCAACATAGAAAGTGAGACAGGAAGCTGGAAGGGAGTTAAAATTGAGAACCTGGACTGGAGTATGTGGGACAGCGATTCATCTGTTTTTACTTATTGTAAATTTGAGTATGGAAAATCTATTGAAGCAGGAAACGAATGGGCCGATATTGGTGGAGGAGCTATGGTTATCCGTAATTTCTCAAGAGTGCTGATCCGGCATTGTGTTTTCAGGGTAAATCATTCAGCATCCAATGGTGGTGCATTATTTATTGGAAATGATTGTAGTCCCGAAATAGACCGGTGTGCATTCATAGAAAATGAGACAGCTTCCGGCGGAGGAGCAATAACCCTCAAATATAATTCAAATCCTTTTATCCATAACTGCCTGTTTTATAAAAATACCTCTTTCTTTGTCGGGGGAGCGATCTGGTCCCATTTCGGAAAAGGAAAGATCCTTAATAATACTTTCAGCAATAATACAGCCTATAATAGCGGAGGAGCATTACATTTAAATAGTTCAAATGAAAAAATAATAGGCAACCTGATTGTCAATAATGATGCACATCAAGTAGGTGGTGGTGTATCAAACAACGAATCCTGGCCGGAATTTTATAATAATCATGTTTGTAATAATAATGCAGGCTTGGGAGGCGGTATAAATTTCTGGAGTATGACAAATGCTGACCTCTATAATAATATTTTCTGGGGCAATACGGAAGACTGGTCCGGAGCCAAAAACCCTTCGCAAATCGATATCGGTAGTTCAAATGCCACTCCAAACTTTTATAATTGTATTATCCAGGATGGTATTTCAGGGATTTCTGATTACCACGGAATAGCTGAAAATATAATTGAATCTCAACCCCAGTTTATTAATCAATCAGCAAATACCGGCACCGATGCTGACGGATTGGATGCTGACTGGACCTTATCCACTACAAGTCCGGCAATCAACAATGGCAGCAATGCGATTAAGGATGAACTGCTGGTTGAAATTGATCTCATGGGACGCTCGAGGATTATACATGGAATCATTGATATTGGTGCACTGGAAAGCAGGATCGATTCCATAACGGTTGCAGATACCATCAGTGAAAATACCTGGTGGATTGCAGATACTGTAAGGGTAACCGGAGATATCATCATAAAGGACAGCATTACCCTGAATATTGCACCCGGAACCTGTGTTGAGTTCCAGGGGTACTATAGTATTCAGGTTTTCGGGACAATAAAAGCCTGCGGATCAAACAAATACCCGATTATATTCACAGTAAATGACACATCAGGTTTTTCCGACAGGTCATCCCTGTCAGGTTCCTGGAATGGAATTATTTTTGACAACAGTCAATGGCTGGCCAATGGGGTGATGAGTGACAATGACTCATCCATTCTCAGGTATTGCGTCATACAATATGCAAAGTATTTCCCTTCTGACTGGAATTCTATCCAGGGAGGTGCTGTAAAAGTACGGTACTTCTCCAACCTGGAAATTTCAAATTGCACTTTGCAATATAATATCAGTAAGGACGGGGGTGCCCTGGGTATTGACATGTACTCTCATCCCCTCATTTCCGGAAACCTGATCTACAGGAATGTTGCTACCAGCAGGGGTGGTGGGATTTTAATCGCTAACAAATCAAAACCCATAATTGTCAATAATTATATTTTCAACAACGCAGCCCTTGATAATGTTACATTCAGTAAAAGCGGCGGAGGGGGTATCATGGTCTATGCCGCAAGCCCATTTATAATAGATAATGTTATCTGTAATAATTATGCTGACTTTGCTGCCGGCATATGTATCGGTTCTTCAAAACCATTTCTTGCCGGCAACACTGTCTGCAATAACCTAGTTTCAGAAGATTCGCCCGGATTATGTGAATGGGATTCAAAATTTAATATGTACAATTCAATATTCTGGGGAAACACAAGCCCGGATGGTTGGTGGAGTACTAAACAGATGGGCATTTCAAATCCACAGAATTTTTATCATAATAATATAGAAGGTGGACTGGATGGTATAAACATGCCCTGGGATATACCGTCAGGTGATTTTGCAGGTAATATCAATGCTGATCCTGTTTTTGCAAATCCTACTCAAGGACCCGGAATTGAGTATGATGCCCTGCAGGCAGACTGGTCAATAACCGATTATTCTCCCAATATCAACAAAGGATTTCCCGAAAACGGACAACTTAACCTCCCCGATAAGGATATTGCCGGTAAAAACAGGATAAGATATGAGATCATTGATATCGGTGCATTTGAAAACCAGGGGGAGCCCCTCCATATATCCAAACAACCCTTCAACCAGATCGCCTGTCAGGGTGATACGATAGAATTTGCTGTTGGTGTGGAGGGTAATGCACGCTTCCAGTGGTTGAAAGATGGGGAGGTTATCCCCGGCCCCGACACAAACAAGATTATACTGGATTCTGTCACCATGAACGATATGGCAGACTATATCTGTAAGATGTCAAACGGGTATGGCATGTTACTCAGCAATAATGTGACCCTGGTTGTTAATTCTCCTCCCGAAATCCTTTTACAGACAGAGAGTCAGTGGGTAAAAGAAGATAATAACCTGAAACTTGAGATCCATGCACGTGGTACAGAACCTGTTTTTTATGAATGGATGAAAAATGGTGTTGTCATCCCGGGAACAAACCTGCCGGAATTCAGAATAAACAAGATGAGCTATCAGAATGAAGGAACTTACATCTGCCAGGCATCAAACCAGTGCGGGGAAATTCAAAGTGTACCCATTACTCTATTTGTAGCTCCCCAGATCTGTATGGTTACGGTAGACATGGAAACAGGCAACAACCTGGTTATCTGGGAGAAAAGGGGCACAGCCCCGGTAACATGGTATATGATATACAGGGAGAGTATTGTGGCAGGAGAGTATGATCTTATAGGTAAGTTGCATAAAGATTCCCTGAGTGTTTTCCTGGATACTGTAGCAGATCCTTCAAAACAGGCTTATATATATAAAATTACAGCTATCGATGACGAGGGATTTGAATCCAGTATAGACCTGTGTAAACCTCACAAGACTATCCACCTGATTACATCAATCAACATGACAACAGGCGATTCACAGCTTGAATGGGATCAGTATTATGGTTTCATCTACGGCACATATTATATTTACAGGAGTCTGACAGAGAGTAATTTTTCGATTATCCATTCCATGTCGAGCAGCACATCAGCCTATACGGATCCGAATCCGGACAACCTGTTATATTATTACCGAATATCTGTTGAACGTCCTGAGGATTGTGCCCCAACCGTTGTAGGCAAAAAAGCCGGTACCGGTCCTTACAGTCATTCCATGTCAAACATTGAAGATAACAGGCTTCAGGCCACCGGACTGATAGAAGAAATGAAAATTCAAGATCTGACGATTTTCCCGAATCCCTTCAATAACAGGACGACGATCCGCTTTCCTAATCCGGAAGCTACTCTTTATACATTGCAAATCATAGATCTTACAGGCAAGGTGGTCAGAACCCATGAAATTACAGGACAATCTGAATTCACCCTGGAACGGGAAGGTCTTGAAAGTGGTTATTATCTGATTGAACTGCGGGGTGAGAAACTCTATAGAGGAAAGATCATAATAGAATAGTTGCCGGTTAAGAGAAAAGGTTGAGGCTAAGGAAAAGTGTAGCGTGCAGAGTTGGTCCGATTTCCAATCGGACCTGTTAAACAGAGGCAGTGCAGTCAAGTCCGGTTTCCAGCCGGACCGGTAAATAAATGATGTCGATAGAAAAGCCCGATTTCCAACCGGACCTTATATCACAGAGGCAGTGCAGTCAAGTCCGGTTTCCAGCCGGACCGGTAAATAAATGATGTCGATAGAAAAGCCCGATTTCCAACCGGACCATTTAAATAAGGTATGTTGTAGTAAAATCCTCCCGC
>Ga0111176_1029_pt1 | contig 27450 bp, 19 predicted proteins | sample DeeMarSWOR324_28_FD_80229 | JGI IMG/M metagenome (GOLD analysis project Ga0111176, IMG submission 80229) | Bacteroides sp. SM23_62_1 | reverse complement strand
TGCCGGCCTGATCATGTTGTTTTTTGGGGTTTTCCTTTCTGCAATATGGATATCGTGTGCCTTCGCGGTAATCTATCATGCAGTCTGCCTTGAAAAAGGACAATATATAACTCCCGTTAATGGTGAGATTGCTCAAAGTTAATGTGTTATTGTACTCACCCCCCTGGCTCCCCTCTCTCGAGAGAGAGGGAACCGACAGGGGGGATGAGTACACAATCACTCACAATACCCAATCCCCCAACCACTAATATACCAATACACCATATACCAATACACCAATCCACCAACAGATGAGTTCAGCAATCAGTCAAAACGGTCTCTTCTTTCTTTCTTATAATTCTGAAACAGATTTTTCATCTCCTCATCCTTGTCAGGATATTGATTATAAAGATTTGTTAGTTCTCCATGATCAACTGACAGGTAATACAATTGTCCTGGGGGATCAGTTTCTTTTACTTCATAGCTCCAGCCACCGGATCCACGTTCATCAATGAATTTCCATTCTCCGTCGTGCAGAGTAAACATCCCATAAAATATCCCGCACCGGAAGTCAACCCCCGATTGCCAAATCGGGGGTAATAACCGCTGCATACTGAATGTTCCGTCTATATATAAAGTGCGAACAATGACGTCAACCCCCGATTGCCAAATCGGGGGTAATAACCCTTGCATACTGCATGTAGCGTCTATATCCGGGAGTAATAACCGTTGCTTACTGAATGTTCCGTCCATACCTGTGGTGCGAACAATAGGTAATGGTATAAATCCCCGATTTGGCAATCGGGCATTGACTATTTATCTTTGATTCTACAGAAGTAAGTATCTCAATGCAAATATTTCTTTCAATAGCAGGTATACTGATATTCCTTTTTTTCTTCTCCTTTTTTGTCACCTCGCTTCTTGAGAATGAAAAACGGGCATCATTTATTTCTCTTGTTGCGGGAATTCTTATTCCTGTTCCTTTTTTAATACCATTTTTCTCGAATATAACATATCCGTTTTGGTTTAATATCTTTTTAACTGCAAGCATTGTAATTCCAGTCCTGCTGGTTATAATACCTTTTCATCGACCGATAGATTATACTTTATCCTTTCCCCACAACCGTTTTGATGAAAGGGACACTGTATTTGCCCGAAGAGAATTAAAACCTGCAACAGATGTATATAATGAATATTACGCAAGGAATCCGGACAAAAGAGAACCCGATGACAGGTGGAGGGAAAAGCCAGGGCTGCTGAAAGCCGGCACAAAATATTATGACCCGGTATTGTTTGCTGCCGCCGATTCTATTTTTGAGCAGGTAAAAAAGTTACATTCAAGAGTTGAAGGCAAAACAGCGGTGCAGAGGGTGGAGGTTGTAGCATATCAGATATCCCGGAAAATAAAAAAGATGGTTCTGGGTTGGGGAGCGAATGCGGTTGGTATAACAGAATTGAGAGATTATCATGTCTATAGTATTGGTGGCAGGGGTGACAGATATGGAGAGGTGTATTCAATTGATCACAAATATGCCATTGCACTGACCGTTGGGATGGATTATTATATGATGAAATCGGCTCCTGCTGCTCCAACCATTCTTGAGTCCGCACGTCAATACATGAACTGTGGTTTAATTGCGGTTCAGCTTGCAGAGTTTATCCGGAGCCTTGGTTATCCGGCCCGGGTTCATATCGATGCCAATTACAAAGTAATCTGTCCGCTTGTTGCCAGGGATGCCGGGCTGGGGGAGATTGGCAGGTTGGGCCTTCTGATGACACCAGCACTAGGACCTCGAATAAGGATTGCTGTTGTAACAACTGATTTACCTCTGTTTATTGGAAACCATCAGCCGGATCCAACAATTATCGATTTCTGCCGGCATTGCAGGAAATGTGCTGAAGCATGCCCTGTGCATGCCCTTCCCTTTGAGGATGAAGAGGAGCATGAAGGTATCCGGCGGTGGCGGATCAATTCCGAATCCTGCTATTCTTACTGGTGTACCGCCGGCACTGATTGTGGTAAATGCGTCATTGCATGCCCCTTTTCACATCCTGATTACTGGATCCATCGGCTGGTCCGTTCAGGAATAAGGAATTCCGCATTGTTCAGAACATTAGCGATGAGAATGGATGATCTTTTTTATGGGAAAAGGTAAACCTGCCTCCAGCAGGTAAACTAGAAATAGCCAAAATCGAAATTCGGACAATTTCTGAAGCGAAGCAGAAGAAATTATCCATGAGGGGGTTGTGGATCTGAATTGTGGGTAGCGATTAAATAAACCCGAAATAAGAAATACGAAAAACGAAATCCGCCTTCGGCAAACAAATTCGAATATTAAGGTTTCGATTTTCTTCTTTCGAGTCTATTTCGGATTTTGCTATTTCGATTCTCGATTCTGTCCTACTCCGCTTTAAAGTTATATACAGGCTTCAGGGTTTCCACAACTGTGACCGTATCTTCAATATATTGCAGGATCTCCCCTTTTGGTTTGTATGCCTGTGGTGCTTCATCTTTCGTCTTTTCAGAAAGGGTGGAGGTCCAAATATTTTTCATGCTCTTTCGAAATTCTTCCATGTCGATGTGTTTTTTTGCCTGTGTTCTTGAAAGCCTTCTTCCTGCTCCATGGGGAGCAGAGAAATTCCATTCCCTGTTACCTTTGCCTACTGCAACGAAGCTTCCATCCTTCATATTAAGGGGAATGATGACCTTTTCACCCGGGTGTGCTGAGATGGCTCCTTTCCTGATAATATGATCATCAAAATTGATATAATTGTGAACTGATTCAAACTGTTCCGGCTGGCCACTGATGTTGAAATGACTCAGGATCCGGCGGGCTATCTCTCTTCGGTTAAGCCTTGCATACCACTGTGCAAGCTTCATCTGCCTGATATATTGATCCCTGTCTTTTCCCTCAAGATATGCAAAATGCTTGGCAATTTTTATTCCTTTTTGAATACAGCTTGAGATAGCTTTTTGTTGATTCCATGTGGCTACCTGCAGGCCGAAGTTTCTTGAACCACTGTGGATTAACAGCCACATGTTCTTCTTCGAATCTTCAGCTATCTCGATGAAATGATTCCCTCCACCAAGACTGCCAATTCCCTTCAAATGGTCCATGAACTTTATCTCCAGCCTGTCACATACCTGCTGCAATTCATTGATGAAATCCTTTTCAAAATCATCAGCATATGCAGATTTGTTCCGCTCGAAACCATGCGGGATATTTTTCCTGATGAATTTATCGAGCTTATCAAAACCCGGGGAAAAACGACCCAGATTTGTACAGAGAATGCCACAACCAATATCCAGCCCGATGAGGTTCGGTACAACTTTATCGGTGAGGTTAGCTGTGTACCCGATTACACACCCTTTACCGGCATGAATATCCGGCATGATCCTGATCCTTGCATCACGGAAGATCTCCTGGTTACAGAACTCAACTACCTGGGAATAAGATTCCTGGTCAACATTATCGTTAAAGACGATAGCAGTATTATGTTTTCCCCTGATTTCCATATCTGGTACAAAGGTCGGAAAAAATCGTGAGTCGTGAGTCGTGAATCGTGAGTAGAAAAAAAGTAATTAACAGGTAACCGATATTTTATGGTTTCTGACATTAATAGGTAGAAATCATTAAAAACTTAAGTCATGAATCACAAAAATCCAGATGCATGGAGAAACTCAGTTTCTCTGGTTAAAATAATCTATAAGCTGGCAGAACGAATGCCGGAATCTGAGAGGTTTGGGCTTACGCACCAGATGAAAAAAGCAGCTGTTTCAATACCCTCAAATATTGCAGAGGGAGCTGCAAGAGATTCAGATCAGGAATTAATTCATTTTCTCTATTATTCGTTAGGATCTGCAGCAGAATTGGAGACACAACTAATAATAAGCCAGGAATTAAGATTCCTTTGTATTCCAGATGATGTGGATGATTATATGCAGAAAACAAAAAAGGTCATACTTGGACTTATAAGATATATTAAATCAAAAAAGAGGAGATAAACCAATTCCCGGCTCCCAATCCTCAACTCATATCTCACACCCAACGACTCACGACTCACGACTCGCGACTCACGACTCACGACTCACGACTCACAACTCGCGACTCGCGACTCACGACTCACGACTCACGACTCACGACTCACAACTCGCGACTCACAACTCGCGACTCACGGCTTAATCATACGCGGGGCATAACTTCCTTGGTCTGGCATACCGGTAGGCAGGTGGTTTCCCTTCCCCTTCCAGTGCCCTGCAAGCAAATATGAGGTTAATCCCGAATCTGAAATTCACGGTCCGTGCATTATATGGAAAAAGGGCACCTGTATTGACTTCTCTGACAAAGCGCACCGGTATGTGGTCGGAAACGAAAAAAAACTGAGCTCCCGGCCCGCCGAGGCTGAAGCCAAGGCCGAGCTGGTAAAGCTTGTTGTTCATGATAGAATAACTGACTGTGCCGGAGAAGAAACTTACAGGATTGAAGTTGGCTGACATGGTCAGTGCAAAATGTGGCCTTCGGTCAAATATTTCTGTTCTTAGCAGCGCCCCAAAAGCAATTTTTTCATTTAACCTGTAAAGCCCTCCAAGGTAGATTTTTGGGGTCATGAATGAAATGTATGGGTCATTACTGTTGGTAAACTGCCATGAATCCTGGATAGAATCAAGCAATGCCTGGAATAATTCAGTTTCGTCTGTTCCTGTTGCATACTGCAGCAGATCAAATCCCCTGAAAGTGATACTCCCTTCCGACTCAAACCGGTTGATATTTGATCTCCAGCGTATGAGACCAAGATCAATAATACTCGCTGAGAGAGTGATTTCTTCCAGGTAATCATAGAGAACACCTGCGTCCATTGCAAATCCCCTGTTTTTATTCAAAATGAAGTCGCCGACAGGATCATCGAGTGAATTATCAAAATTAACTGTCTCCACAATACCAAGGTTGCTGTATGTGATATCAACCGGGAATGAGGCGTAGATTCTGTAACGTGATGAGACATCCAGAACGATAGGATCTGCCTGTGTTATAATATCCAGCTCCGACCTGTGTGTATTCAGATTTGCTGCTCCCATCAGATACTTGGCCGTTAATCCGATACTGAATCCTTCCTCAATTTTTTTCGATACACCGACAGCAATCTGAATATAATCGATTGCATTCACTCCCAGTCCTCCAAGGTCAATATCCCGCGGCACCTCCTCTGATGAATCCCAGTTTCCATCCTTCAGGGAAATAATATCACCGGGTATCCCGACACGTGTCTCACCGTGATTTGAAATGTTAAAATGAAAGTAATAATCCCTGATCCTGAAACCGGCTCCCAGGAGATTTATACTGTAATCATTCCGGATGTAATTCCTTTTTTTCAGTTTCTTATCGAGATTATCTATATCAATGATGATGGAATCACTCTGTGTGCCGGTACCATAATGCAATGCATCATGGTATCCGAAGCCGGTGTTCGAATATGCGTAACGCACGGATGAAATAACCGGAAGTTCAATATAGGTGCGGCAACGATAAAACAGGGCAGGATTGGTATGGATTGCCTGGGGATTGGTATGCATGAAATACAATGTGTTTTCCTGTGACAGGACATTGCCGGGTAAAAATATTATTATCCAGAAAATCAGGGGAATAGTTATGGTCCTGTAAAATTTCATGTCAGTTTCCGGTAGAGTTGAGTTCAATATCCCCGGTAACTCCAATATATGCATCTATAAAGTAATCTGTATAGAACTTAACATTTTCAGGAGGAACCATATCATAATTGGTAGTGGTGAGATTACCATATAGGAGAATATAGCGGCTGGTGGAAATATTATCGATTTTTGTACGTATAAATTCTACCTCAACAGGGTCATTCTGGATTGGATCAACTTTCCCATCACCATCCTGATCTGCAGCAGCTTCAACCAAATGTGGAGAATCGAAAATGGAATCCAGCACAGCATAATTCTCATCCGTGAAATACATCTGTGCATAAACATTAACAGGAAGTCCATTGGTAAAATTTAACCTGAAGGCAAGCCGTTTGATCTCTTCAGGTGGATTTTGAAAAAAATCCTCAAAATTAAAACTGATGGTATCCACCATCAGCATGAAATCAGCGTAACCATGGAGAGGCAGGATCAGTTTGGCTTTAACACTGTACTGGCTGTTATCGGTGATGAAATTCTCATTGATATTTCCTGAAGGATTGGTCTCCGTTTCAACACCAAAAGAGATGCTGCCGGGTGAACTTTCCAATGCCTCGAAAAGATTTGTATTATCCGGATTCAGGATGAGGCTGTCATATGCTGTCAGGCCAACCTCTGATATCGAAGGATAACGAATGATTCGCGGATAAGATGGTGAGGGTACACTATCACCTGTGATGGCTAGCTGATTACCTTCTCGGGAGATTGCATAAAAATCGGTCATAATCACCTGAATGGGAAGCCCGAAGGAATTCTCAAAATATAATTTCAGTTCGGGCTCTTCAAAATGAAAAGTCCCGTCTATGATAGAATTAAAAAAACTGACCGGGAATGTCTGCGGATCGATAGTGATGTTCATAATACCCAGGTAACCGTATATAACAGAATAACTGATATTATTTACCGAGAGCTGATAACTCATAACTGGTGATCCTGCCGGTACAGTGCCCTGTGATCTTTCCAGTGTCATGGTAAATATGATAGGGATAAGGTTGACATCAGGCGGGTTATTCGAAAGCACAATGGTGTAGCCCTGCAGGTTAAAGGATTGAACGTTGCTGCTCAGGGGGATTGTTGCTGACCATGCTGCTCCGTTTTTTATGATACGCGGACTGGAAATCTGAAGGATCCCATCCAGGTTGTAAGATGAAGAAAGTGTTACAACGATGGTCAGAGAATCAGTAATAATACTGTCAATTTCAGTATAATCAGGACCTTCGGTGCCGGTAAGGCTAAAATTTATCGTGTCGGTTTGAATAAAAGGATCCTGGATCAAACTGAGATTTAACGGTACAGGAAGATCATTGTTAATTGATCCGGAATGCTGAATGTCCGAGAACTGCAGAAATTCGGAGGCCTGGAAAGAGAAAATCTCTTCTTCATAAACCATTCTTATGAAACCATCATTGTCAACAACCATGCCCTCCGGATGAAGCGAATCTTTCAGTATTTCTTCCAGTTCATAGTGGATATAACCAAGCGGCGCCGCCACACCTGGCTTTATGATAATTTCTGTGTCGAGTTTGTCAGGATCAAAATCCTCCTTGATACAGGTATTAAAAAGAAGAGGGATTAGCAGGATGAACAGAAACCTGGATATTTTGTAGCAGCAAACCATACAGGATTAACGGATTGAGTTAGTATTTATTCTGTAATAAGAAAGGGATTTTTGCGGCTCAAGATAAGAATTATTTAAATATATCTTCTTAACTTAAAAGTTTTGATAGTTATGATTCATTCACATAATAATGACGCATTATGAGAAACAAAAACCTACCAATCGTCATTATCATTCTAATGATGATATCCGGTGCATATATGATTGGTTGCAAAGAGCAGAAGGAAAAAATCACCGTTCAGAAAAAATATGACAGGGCTGGCAGAGTTGTTTCTGAAGTAAGTGTGAAGGATGGTTTGAAACATGGGCCAACCAGGAATTATTATGAAAATGGTAAACTCCACTCCATTGTTAATTATGAAGAAGGAAAACAACATGGTGAATCTGTGTGGTATTATGAGAATGGGAAACCCTACCAGGTAACAATTTTTGTCAATGGTAAGCAGGAGGGAATCCAGAAAAAGTATTACCAGTCAGGGGAATTAATGGCAGAGATACCTTTTAGTAATGGTGAGCAACAGGTCGGGATGAAGGAATATACGGAATCAGGAACGCTGATTACAAATTATCCTGAAATTGTTTTTGAGAAACCACAGAGAACATCCTCTCCAAACCGTGTTGTGTTAAAAATCCATCTATCAAACAATTCGAATGAGGTTACATTTCATCAGCGGATTATAGCTTCTGCAGGTGATACACTGCTGGCCGCCGTGCCAACAAAAGATGGAGTGGGAGAGTTTACTTTCTTTATCGCAAAGGGAACATCAACGGAGGCAGATATTACAATCATTGCCAAAACCAAGACCCGTCTGCGTAATAATTACATCCTTGAAGGGATTTATCATGTAAAGATCGATAATTGAAGAAATTGTTCCTGTTGTTTCTGTTGTTTTTTTGTTAATCCAGTAGTTGATACAATCGGGCTTCAATTGTGCTTCAGTGGTTAATTCGATAGTGCTTCAGTCGTGCTCCAGTTGTTGGTTCAGTAGTGCTTCCGTAGTTATTCAGTTGTCATTCAATTGTCATTTAAACTACCAATTGCCTTTAGAATCAAGTCATCCCGAATCCCGATTTATCAGGATGAGGGATCTTGTCGTGTCCGGAATAATCATGTTTGTTAGAACATTCCAAATCTTTGTTTACCGTTATCGATTACGAGTTCCCTCCTCACCGCCTGCGGCGGATCGTCGGGATGACATGGTTCTTACTACGTTAATAATAATCCCGTAATTCAACTTTAAATTTTCATTTCGACCTCAGTTCGTGAAAATGTAGTCTCATTGATTTAACCATTTATTATTTTAATTTTAAATAATTTTAAGACATTTGAGGGATTCAGGGTTTGTGGAATATAGTGGACGCCCGAAAGATATTGAGGTATTTGATGCCTTTGATGCATTAAAACGTTTTATATGTTTCAGTTAATTAATCTTCTCACTTATGAAAGCTAAATCATATGTTATCTCTAATACAGTAATTGTTGCACTGGGTGGCTTTTTATTTGGATTCGATACTGCAGTTATTTCAGGAGTAGAGGGATCGCTTGAAAAATTCTTTGAACTCAGCCGGTTCTGGCTGGGATTTACTGTGGCTATTGCCCTTATTGGTACTGCCATTGGAGCGATTACCATCAGTCGTCCGGGGGATCACTTCGGGAGAAAGAAGGTGCTGATCTCACTGGCCATTTTCTATACTGTGTCAGCCCTGGGTAGTGCACTTGCACAGTCGTGGTATGCCCTGTTGATATACAGGTTTCTTGGAGGGCTCGCAGTAGGAGGATCGTCTGTAATTGCTCCGATGTACATTGCAGAGATCTCCCCTGCACACCTTCGGGGCCGGCTGGTTGCAGTATTTCAGTTTAATGTTGTCACGGGAATACTTATTGCATTCCTCTCCAATTATCTGATCGACACCTATATAGAGGACTTTTCCTGGCGGTGGATGCTGGGTGTAATGGCTATACCATCTTTCATTTTTTTCGGACTTCTGTTTTTAATACCGAATAGTCCCAGGTGGCTGGTCAGGAAAAACAGGATCGCAGAAGCAGAGGAGATACTTGTAAAATGTGGTGCGCCGGATGTAAAAGCTGAGATCGATGATATCCTGGAATCGGTGAAGATAGAACTGAGTGGTGTGAAAGAAAAGTTCTTCAGTAGGAAATACAGGATCCCCATCTTTGCTGCCGTGATGGTTGCAATATTCAACCAGCTTACCGGGATCAACGCGGTCATGTACTATGCCCCGAGGATTTTTGAAATGGCCGAAGTATCAAGGAATACTGCACTGCTTCAATCCGTTGCAGTTGGTTTTACAAACATGGTTTTTACGATCATTGCCATGGTCATGATCGACAGGTATGGCCGTAAAAAACTACTATTGCTTGGATCAGTTGGCATGACCTTTTTTCTTGGAATGGTGGCAAGATCGTTTTATATTGAGAACTTTGGAGGTATTGCATTGCTGATATACCTGATAGGATATATAGCTTTTTTTGCAGTTTCCCAGGGTGCCGTTATCTGGGTTTTTATATCAGAGATCTTTCCCAATAAGGTCAGAGCATATGGCCAGTCCCTCGGCAGTTTTACCCACTGGATAATGGCTGCCATCATCTCCCTGAATTTCCCCCTCCTTTCAAAATTATTCGGAGGAGGTAATTCATTCATGTTTTTCAGTGCCATGATGGTATTGCAGTTTTTCTTTGTCATGAGGTTCCTGCCGGAAACCAAAGGTAAATCACTGGAAAAGATTCAGAAAGAACTTGGTATAGAATAACCGGACAGGTATTGTCTGATGATTTTTTAATTTGGGCAGTAAAAAGAAAGAAGGATACAGGGTAGCAAGTGTCGAAAAATTGGAAATCTGCCTGAGGCGGATTGCCTGTTTTTCAGCACTGTAACCCGCACCCCGTAACCATTCTACCCGGTTAGCAACCGGGATTACGCCATCATCTTCAGAATAGTTGCCTGCAGGATGACATCCCGCAGAACTCTATACTCAGCGTTCTCCAGTCATCCCCCAACACTCAACACTCATCACCCAGAACCCAGAACCCAGAACCCAGAACCCAGAATCCAGAACTCAGAACCCAGAACCCAGAACTCAGAACTCAGAATCCAGAACTCAGAACCCAGAACTCAGAACTTTAAACTAATAATCCTTAATACTCAGATCATGCATAAGTCATTAATTGTACTCACGTTATTTTCATTGTTGCTTACTTATTCCTGCCTTCAGGAGCCGGATACATACCAGGTTGTGGATTATCGTCTCAATCCTTTTCATCTTGACCAGGTCAGGTTGCTTGAAAGTCCATTTAAGGATGCGATGGAGCTGGATAAAAAATATTTATTATCACTCGATATGGACAGGTTTCTGGTGGATTTCAGAAAGGTCAACGGACTTACCACAACCGTTGAGCCTTACGGAGGTTGGGAACAGGAAGGATTGAATGGTCATACTCTCGGACATTACCTTTCAGCGTGTGCGATAATGCATGCTGCCACAGGAGAGGAAGAATTTGTCAGGAGGGTCAGTTATATTGTTGACCAGCTTTCTGAAATTCAGGTTGCAGGAGGATCGGGGTATATTGGAGGTATCCCGCCGGATTTTTTTGAAAAAAGTGCATTTGATCCTGAGAATGAGGTAAGAAATTTCAGGTTTGGCGGTGTATGGTCACCCTGGTATAATATCCATAAAGTCTTTGCCGGTCTGCTTGATGCTTATACTTGTTGTGAGAATAAGAAAGCGGTTGAAGTGGTTTCAGGGCTTGCAGACTGGGCTGTTCATATCGCAGATCAACTTGCCGATTCCCTCTTCACCAGGATGCTGGATTGTGAATTTGGTGGGATGAACGATGCACTTGCGGAATTATATGCTATTACAGGCAATAAAGAATACCTGCACCTGGCAATTCGGTTTGACCATGACCGTGTTTTTAATCCTCTTGAAAAGGGTGAAGATAAACTGAAACAGCTTCATGCAAATACCCAGATTCCCAAAATTATAGGTGCCGCCAGGATTTACGAACTCACGGGAGATGAAAAATACTGGCATATAGCAAAGAATTTCTGGGATATCGTAGTTGATCATCATACATATATACAGGGCGGGAATAGCAGCGGGGAATATTTCGGTCCGCCCGATAGCCTGGCATACCGCATATCAGATGCAACATGCGAAACATGTAATACTTATAATATGCTGAAACTTACACGTCATCTTCTAATGTTAACAGGGGAAATGAAGTATGCCGAGTATTATGAAAGAGCGTTATATAATCACATACTGGCATCGCAGGATCATGAAACAGGGATGATGCTCTATTTTGCCTCACTGGAGCCGGGATATTACAAAATCTTCAATTCACCCGAGCATTCATTCTGGTGTTGCACCGGAACAGGTATGGAAAATCATGCAAAATACGGGAATTCGATTTACTTTCATGATAGTCAATCAGTATGGATTAATCTATTCATTGCATCCGAGCTTAAATGGGAAGAGAAAGGCCTTGTGCTCAGGCAGGAAACTGACTTCCCGGAAAGTGAAAATATAACTGTCACAATCCTTTCAGCATCCGGAAAGGTAATGCCTATGAATATAAGAATACCCTGTTGGGTTGCCCCGGGAGTATCTGTTCAGGTTAACAATGAGGAAGTACGATCAGAAATAATCCCGGGATCATATGTTTCCGTTTCCAGGAAATGGAATGAAGGAGATGTGATTCAGATAAAGTTGCCAATGGATCTTCATGTCAGCACATTGCCTGATGATAAGGCAAAATTTGCCATTCTGTTTGGCCCGGTTGTACTGGCAGGAAACCTGGGTGAGACAGATCTTCCACGTGAATGGCATTACCCCGATGACAATGTTGGCAATGTCGAGGAAACAAGACAAAAAATTGAGGTCCCGGTAATCAGTGGAGACCTGGATAATCCGGGCGGGTGGATCAGGTCGGCCAGGGATAAATCCTTATCTTTCCGAACAGTCAATACCGGCATACCTGAAGATGTGGAGTTAATTCCTTTTTATAAAATAAACTACGAGAGATATACAATATACTGGGATCATGTTCAACCTGACAGGTTGCCTTGACAGCTTTGATGAATGGCAGAACTAAGAGATCTGCCTGCTTACGGCACAGACAGGGATAGAAGCAGATTTAAGCATTGAATAATACAGAAATAAGAGGATGTGAATCAACACTTTGCGGGAATCAACGGTTTAATCTGTTTTGATCAGTGAGAAATAATACCTGGCAGACTGTTTTTAGCTTTTTAAAGTCATATAATTATTCTTACCATGAAAAAAATCATATTTATTACTATCATTTTTCTGCTGGGTTCATGCCAGCCAGGAACCAGGAAAGCGGGGAATAATTTTCCGGATATTCCCGGAATGGTAAACCAGGAAAATTTTCAGGGCACATATAAAGACTGCCCCACTGATCTCTATACGATCAGTAATACAAACGGACTTGTGATGCAGGCAACCAATTATGGTGGCAAGATTGTAACCCTGTTCATTCCTGACCGGGATGGTAATATGGGAGATGTGGTATTTGGTTATCCAAATATCGGGGATTACCTGGATGGGGATCCCTATTTTGGGGCTATTGTTGGCAGGTATGCCAACAGGATCAATGCAGGCAGGTTCACCCTTGATAATACAGAATACCAGCTTCCATTAAACGAAGGTGGCAGAAATATGCTGCACGGGGGCAACTCAGGTTTTGACGATGTTGTCTGGACAGCTGTACAGGTTGATAGTGAGGAAGGGAAAGCTGTCAAACTAACTTATCTGAGTCCTGATGGCGACCAGGGATTTCCAGGTAACCTGGAAGTGGAGGTGATTTATACACTTACAGATGAGAATGAACTTATTGTTGATTACAGAGCTGTCACAGATCAGCCAACCATTATCAACCTGTCTCAGCATTCTTACTTCAATCTTGCCGGTCATGGTGCAGGTTCAATACTGGATCATGAACTGGTAATCCATGCAGATTATTTTACACCTGTAGATGAGAATCTGATCCCAACCGGTGAACTCAGACCTGTTGAGGGTACCCCATTTGATTTCAGGTCACAACATAAAATCGGGGAGAGAATAGAGGATGATTATGAACAGTTAAAGACCGGAAGAGGATATGATCATAATTTTATCCTGAAAAAGGATGTGCAGGGTGAATTAAGCTTTGCCGGATCTGTATATAATAGCATTTCAGGGAGGTTGATGGAAGTATTTACGACCCACCCAGCCATGCAGTTTTACACGGGCAATTTTCTCGATGGCTCTGCAACCGGTAAAGACGGTGCTGTCTATCATTACCGGACAGGATTCTGTCTTGAAACACAGTTTTATCCTGATTCCCCGAACCATCCTGAATTCCCCTCCACCGTGCTCAGACCCGGTGAAGAATATAAGCACCGGACGATATTTAAGTTTTCGACGAAATGAGAAAATCAAAAGTGGTTACTGCCTTTTTGTTAAAGCGTTAAAGCGTTGAAGTGTTGAAGCGTTAAAGCGTTATAGTGTGAAGGTGGGAAAGTGGAAAGGTGTGAAGGTGTACAATTGGGGAGGCAGTGTTCTGCCGAATGACATTCGGCAGGGAATAAATGTTATTGATTAGAAGATCCCGAAACCCTGATCTGCATCAGGGCAGGCAAGTTCGGGATGACATCATGTAAAAAATAAAACATTCTATTTGACACCAATAAAATAACTTAGATATGGGGAAAAGAAATAGTTTATATCACATGAATCATATCATTTTTATGGTTATGCTGATCCTGATCTCCCAATCCTGTACGGTTGAATCCGGTAAAAGTGACTGGAAACCTGCGGAGGGTCCCCTTTTCACAAGATGGTCAGGCGAGTTAGTTCCGGAAAATATTTTGCCTGAATACCCCCGGCCGCAGCTGGAAAGGACAGAATGGTTGAATTTAAATGGTCTGTGGGATTATGCGATTGTCCCTTCCGGCAATGAGAAACCATTGGAGTGGGATGGAAAGATACTTGTACCCTTCGCTGCAGAATCTGCATTATCCGGTGTTAAAAGGGAAGTTGGCCCGGAAAACAGATTATGGTATCATCGACAATTTGAAATTCCCGCTTCCTGGAAAGGGAAGCAGATCCTGTTAAATTTTGGAGCTTCAGACTGGGAGACAAAGGTATGGATCAATGGAACGGAGACAGGTTATCACCGTGGTGGTTACGATGCTTTCACCTTCGACATAACAGATGCCCTCACAGGGAAAACAAAACAGGAGATCCTCATCGCTGTGTGGGATCCGGTAGATCAGGGCACCCAGCCCAGGGGTAAACAGGTCCTTCATCCTCATGGGATCTGGTATACCTCAGTGACAGGGATCTGGCAGACAGTATGGATTGAACCTGTTAATAGTGAATATATTAAAACACTGAGGATTGTACCCGATATTGATCAGGAAACCGTAACATTTATACCAGGGTTGTCACAAGACGCAGCAGTGCTGCCAGTGAAAGTGGAAATATTTAAAGATAATGAGACAGTTATTGAGCTCATCTCGGATGAGGCTGCTATAGTGTTACCTGTGAAAGATCCGGTGTTATGGTCCCCCGGCCATCCGTTCCTGTATACATTCAGACTGGAAATGACAGGAAACAATGGCGAAGTGACAGACAGGGTGGCAGGTTATTTTGGTATGCGAAAAATATCCCTGGGTGAGGATGAAAAGGGATTTACCAGGATAATGCTGAATGATGAATTTATTTTTCAGTTTGGTCCCCTGGACCAGGGCTGGTGGCCTGATGGTCTTTATACAGCACCTACAGATGAAGCCCTGAAATATGATATTGAGGTAACCAAAAAACTGGGATTTAATATGATCCGGAAACATGTAAAGATTGAGCCGGAGCGATGGTATTACTGGTGCGACAGGTTAGGGATACTGGTCTGGCAGGATATGCCGAGTGGAGATCAATATATTGGTCATGATGACCCGGATATTACCAGGTCGGAGGAATCGGAAAAACAGTTTAAATATGAGCTTACAAATCTGGTGAAAAACCATTTCAATCACCCGAGTATTATTATCTGGGTGCCCTTTAATGAGGGATGGGGGCAGTTTAAAACCGGTGAAATAGTGGACTTTATAAGGAAACTGGATACGACGCGTCTTGTCAATCCAGCAAGCGGATGGGCTGACAGAAAAGCAGGGGATATCCGTGACATCCATGCATATCCCGGACCGGCCATGCCGGAACCGGAAGATACGCGTGCCATCGTCCTGGGTGAATTCGGCGGATTAGGACTCCCGCTGGAAGGGCATACATGGCAGGAAAAAGATAACTGGGGCTATCGCAACTATACCAGTCAGGATGAGCTCATGGAGGCATATTCAAAACTGATTATGGAACTCATGCCTATGGCGGATAAAGGGCTATCCGCAGCAGTTTATACCCAAACTACTGACGTTGAGATTGAGGTTAATGGTCTGATGACATATGACCGGGCAGTCATCAAAATGGATCCGGAAAAGCTATTCAATATGAACAGGAGAAATAATTAAACAACAGAGGGGCAAAAACTTGGTTGTGGAGTGATGAAACCTCTGAGTCCTCTGTGGTTTATACCCTATTTTGATGAACAAATTCTGAAATAATAACCATATAAATCAACATAAAATGATAAATTTTTCTCCCTGTCTTGATATATTTTTTAATAATCTCCCATTTCCTGAAAGGATCGGGAAGGTTGCCGGAATAGGTTACAGACATTTTGAATTCTGGAGCTGGTGGGATAAAGATGTTGATGAAATAATTGAAGCAGCTGAAAAAAATAAAGTTAAATGCGCAGCATTCTGTACGAAGTTTATTTCTCTTGTTGATGCAGGCAAAAGAAATGAATATCTGGATGGCCTTGGTGAAACTATTGAAGTTGCTGAAAAACTTGGAGCCAGTGTTATAATTTCCCAGGTTGGTAATGAAATTATGAGTATCAACAGGGATATTCAGCTGGTTTCGATGATGGATGGATTAAGGAAAGCTGCAAAAATGCTTCAGGATACAGACCTTGTGCTGGCCATCGAGCCATTGAATATTTTGTATGACCATCCGGGGTATTTCCTGAGTAAATCATCCGAAGCATACTTTGTCATCAGATCGATTGATGACAGGCACATTAAAATGTTGTTTGATATTTATCACCAGCAGATAACCGAGGGAAACCTGATCAATAATATCAGAGATTATTTCAGTGATATAGCGCATTTTCACGCTGCCGATCATCCGGGGAGGCATGAGATCGGGATAGGAGAGATCAATTATCCCAATATTTTCAAAACACTCGTTGACCTGGATTATACCGGATGTGTGGGAATTGAACTCTGGCCATTGAATAAGGATCACACAGCAGTATTGAAGTCTGTCATGCAGAATTTCGGGAATTATTGAGGATATTGTCTGGCAGGAGGTTCCTTTAATTACAAGTATTCTCCCCTTATCTCTTCCGTGTGCTCTCTTTATCCTCCATTCTTCTTAATTAATCCTTTCTTATTGTCTCTAATCCCCACGATTGAAATCGTGGGTTTTAACCTTCCTCCTCTTGCCCTTTGTTCACTCCTTCCCTCCCTCTCTCTTTCTCTCCTTCTTCCATTAAAACGTCATGGTAAAGACGGTTTCCTTGTCCGGTATGGAATGTGCTGAGATGGTTCCATTGTGAAGCCTGAGGATTTGTCTGGAAAGGCTCAGGCCGATACCCGAACCGCTTTGTTTGGTGGTGAAGAATGGGATGAAGATCTTATCGAGCACCTCCGACAGAATACCTGTCCCATTATCTGCTACCTGCATGGTTACCCTTCCTCTCTTATTATAAAATGCTTTCAGCTCAATCGTTGGGTTAGGACGGTTATCAAGTGCATGAATAGAATTCCTGATCAGATTGATGATAACCTGTTCAATAAGCTGCTCATCGGCAGAGACCATCAGGATATCGGGATCGATCCTGGTCACAAAATTGATTTTACTTTCTGATATTTCCTCTTCCATCAGCAGGTGGATGTTCTTAAAAAGATCTTTCACAGGGAAAATCTTAAAATTCGGCTTCGGTATACGGGTCAGGTTACGATAGGTATTTACAAAATGCAGCAGGCCGGTACTCCTTTTATTGATGGTTTGCAGGGCCTGCTGGATTTCAAGAACGGTATTCAGATCCAGATCCTCTTTCAGATTGCCACCTTCCGTAATCCCTTTCAGCATGATTTCTAGTGTGGATGAAAGTGATGCTATTGGTGTGATAGAATTCATAATTTCATGAGTCAGGACACGTATAAGTTTCTGCCATGCCTCGGTCTCCTGCTCTTCCAGAACGTTTTGTATATTATTGATGGTGGCCAGTATGATGAGCTTTTCTTTTATTTTGAATTCTGTTGCATAAATAGCCAGCTGGAGAATATCGTCCTGATCCTGTACTTTGACAAGGGTGTTTTCACCGGGACTGATATTCAGAAGGGTATTAACCAGTTCATTACTTAATTGTTCCAGGCCTTTTATGTTTTTCAGGCTGTGGATCTGAAAAAGTTTCTTCGCTGCTTTATTAATCATCTCCACCGTACCATCTTTCCTGTATGCAATGATTGACACGTCGATATTCTGAACAATACTCTGGAGATAGTGAAAATGTTCTTCCTTTTCTGAGCGTACTTTCTGGAAATCACTGATCACATCATTAAATGCTCTGTTCAACTCATTAAACGAACTACCCATACCTTCGATCTGGAACGACCTGGTGAACTCGGAGAACCGGATAGATTCGAGGAAACTGGTCAGATCCCGGTTTGTCCGGTCAACATAACGGATGAGTGAGAAAATGAGTGAAATAATTACAATACCAACAAGAATTGGCACGATCCGGAAATCTGTGTTAAGGGCGTAGAAGAAGAGAAATACAGCAGCAGCCAGTAGCAGAATCCTGATAATAATATTTATTCTGAAATTCTTAAATATCATATTTTTCCATTCTTCTGTACAGGGATGTTCTGGTCAGGCCCAGTTCAGAGGCTGCCTGTGTGATATTACCCTGGTATTGTTTAAGCACTTTGTTGATAATGTTTTTTTCTATTTCCTCAAGATTGTACGTTTCCAGTTCAAGGTCTCCAATTTTCTGGCTGGCCGCTGAAAGGAGGAAATCATCCTCTTCCAGGGTATCTGTATCACTCATAATGATGGCCCGTTCAATAGCATGCTGTAACTCTCTCACATTTCCCGGCCAATGGTACTGGCTGAGTTTTTTTAAACCAGTCTGGCTGACACCCCTGATATTCTTTTTATATTTCTTTGAATAAATCCTCAGAAAATGATCCACAAGCAATTGTATATCACCACTTCTTTCACGCAGGGGTGGAAGGTGGATCTCAACAGTATTGATACGGTAAAGGAGATCCTGACGGAACCTGTTTTCCTGTACCATATCGTAAATGTTGATGTTGGTGGCGCATATCAGGCGTACATTAACTGGGATTGCCTTATTGCTCCCAACACGTGTAACTTCCTTCCGTTCAATCACAGTTAAGAGTTTGGTTTGCAGCGGCAGTGACAGGTTGCCAATCTCATCCAGGAAAAGGGTTCCTTTGTCTGCAATTTCAAAGCGTCCCTGCTTGGTCTTATGGGCATCGGTGAACGCTCCCTTTTCATGGCCGAACAGCTCACTTTCAAAGAGTGTTTCTGCAATTGCGCCCAGATCGACACTGATGAAGACTTCATCCTTGCGCAGAGAATTTCTGTGGAGCGCACGTGCAACAAGCTCCTTACCCGTTCCATTCTCTCCAAGTATCAATATGTTGGCATCCGTTTCAGCTACCTTCTTAATGGTCTTAAAAACCTGTTGCATCTCAGGCGAGTGACCAATAAACTCATGAAATGGCTGGTCAAGAACTGCGCTGATTTCCTGTTGCCTGGTCCGTAAACCTTTTGCTTCCATCCTGGATCTGCGAAGCTTTACCGATGAAGAAATGGTAGCCAGGAGTTTTTCATTCTGCCATGGTTTTAAAATAAAGTCAGTGGCACCGGCTTTTATCGATTTAACTGCTTTCTCAGCATCCCCATATGCCGTTATAAAGACGACCACTGCATCAGGGTCAATTTCCAGGATCTTGGCCAGCCAGTCAAATCCTTCCTGACCGCTGATCGCATCTTTTGTAAAGTTCATGTCAAGAAGGATAACATCATAATCTTCGTTCTGCATGCTTGAAGGTATCTGCTCAGGATCATTTAATGTTGTGATCAAGTCTACATGCTGCTTTAATAAAAGCTTGAGTGCAAAAAGGATGTCTTCATTGTCATCCACAGCGAGAATTTTTCCTACTTTGGTGATCATATCATCAAGATTCTAATTATTCATACTCAGTAAAAATGACGTTGGCTGGAGGTTGTAATAACCGGATTTTTAAAACCCGGTTATAAGTTCCAAATTTAAACATATTTTTTATATTGTCCGGAATCGTACTATTATTGTTGCATAATTAAACAGTAAAAACTGATATAATGCCCCTCAAGGCGTAGTTAAGACATTGATAAACAACTTATTAAAACGTTTGGCATAATAAATGGTTTAATTGCTGTGTAAAATTTTATTTTTCTGGCAATGGATAGTATGGATCGTAAAATTGAGAAGAAGTATAAATTCTTCAGCAAAAAAACCCTCTGGATCTCAATTGGAAGTATCATCGTATTACTTGTTGCCTACAACCTTGTCTTTGGCGATAAGAGCTCCAAACTGAATGTTGATCTTGAAAAGATTTCAGTAGCAGAGATCACGCGTGATGTTTTTCAGGATTACATTGCGGTTATCGGAACAGTTGAACCCATTCAGACAATATATATCGATGCTGTAGAGAACGGGAGGGTGGAAGAAATACTCCTTGAAGAGGGCAGTATGTTGAAGATGGGAGATGTCATTATGCGGTTAAGCAATAATAACCTCATCCTGGAGATCTCCAATGTGGAAGCCCAGATTGTGCAGGCTGTTAACCAGCAAAGGAATGCGCAGTTGATGATGGTTCAGCAGCAACTGAATTCAGAAACGCAGCTTATTGAAACAATCAGACAGCTGGCACAGTATGAGAGGGCCTATTATAACAATATCAAGCTGTATGAAGAGAAACATATCTCATTCGAAGAGTTCGAACAGTCGAAGGAGTTGTATAATGCTACAAAAAGAAGGCTGAAACTGTTAGAGGAAATACAGTTCCAGGATTCAATATTCAGGAAGGTTCAGATAGAATCCATGGAAGCTTCGGTTATCAGTCTGAACAAAAATCTTGAGATCATCAAGAAAAGACTTGATAACCTGAATATCAGGGCATCCGTTGATGGTGAGCTGGCGACCTTAAATCCGGAGGTGGGGGAAGTGATCATGTATGGATCGAGGATCGGAACAATTAACATCCTGGATTCCTATAAACTGAGGGTTGAGATAGATGAGCATTATATTGCCAGGGTCAGCAGGGGATTGACCGGAGAATGTGACTTTGCAAGCACACCTTACCCGGGGATTATTTCTAAAATCTATCCTGAGGTGCAGAATGGCAGGTTTTATGTTGACATGGAATTTACCGGTGAAATTCCGCCACAAATTAAGATCGGCCAGACTTCAAGGATCAAACTTGAGCTGGGTGAATCAAAAGAAGCAATACTGATACCCAGGGGCGGATTCTACCAGAGTACGGGAGGTCAGTGGGTATTTGTTATTGATGAATCAGGTGATTTTGCATACAAAAGGAATATCAGCATTGGCCGGCAGAACCCGAGATATTATGAAGTGCTTGACGGACTTGCAGTGGGAGAGAATGTGATTGTTTCCAGTTATGATAATTTCGGCAATGTCGATAAACTGGTCCTGAAGGATTGACTATCCCCTGGCTTCAACCAGGAGGCAATAGCATCAGATGAGAGATAACCGGGCGTAACCACAGGTTTTTGCCCGGGGCAGAGAACTAGGATCTGACAGAAAACTGGGCCCAATCCCGGGCTACAGCCCGGGGATGTCAGGGCCAGAACTACAGAATGAGTAAGTAACATAAATAACGTATCACCTAATATTAACGCCATGATCAAAACAGAAGAATTAACAAAGATTTTTCGGACCGATGAGGTCGAAACAACAGCTTTAAATAAAGTTTCCCTGGATGTCCAGAATGGTGATTTTGTTGCTATTATGGGTCCTTCAGGGTGTGGTAAGTCCACTTTACTGAATATCGTTGGGCTTCTGGATAATCCAACAGATGGATTACTTTATTTCGACGGTATTGAAGTATCGAAATTCAAGGAAAGGCATCGGACAAATCTTCGCAAGGGTAACATTGGATTTGTTTTTCAAAGCTTTAACCTGATCGATGAGCTGACGGTTTACGAAAATGTCGAATTACCCCTGCTTTACATGAAAGTTTCGTCATCTGAGCGTAAGCAAAAAGTTAATGATGTACTCGACAGGATGAAAATTGCCCACAGAAAAAAACATTTCCCACAGCAGCTATCCGGTGGACAGCAGCAGAGGGTTGCCATCTCCAGGGCAGTGGTTACAAGGCCCAAGCTGATCCTGGCTGATGAGCCAACAGGTAACCTCGACTCTGCCAATGGAGAGGAAGTTATGAACCTGCTTGCTGAATTGAATAAGGATGGCACAACCGTTGTAATGGTTACACACTCTCCGACAGATGCTGAAAAAGCCCACCGGATCGTCCATCTGTTCGATGGACATATCGTGACGGAGAATATTAAGCATGTTCTTTGATATTAAATGATAATTATCTCTTAAGGATTTTTTAATGGAATGATGAATGATGAAGGATGAAATAATGGATTGATGGAATGATGGAATAATTGATTATTCCAATATTCCAGTATTCCAATATTCCATTCATCCATTTCTCTGGTTAATTGACAGTTATGAATTATTAAATTGTATTAGAGTAAAATAACAACGAATATCATGAAAGATCTTTGTGTACCCATACCAAATTTCGGCGAAGACCAGATAGCCAGCATTCTTCTGAAAGTTGGCGATGAGGAGATTGAATACAGTTTCAGGGTTGAATCATTTCCATGGGATGTGAAAGATGAGCTGACCGAGGAGGATGATGAAGTGCACAATTCCCTGGCAAGAATTACCCGGTTAAAAAATGCAATTGAGGGTTATGACAAGGAATGGGAGTTAATGCAGATATATACTCCCCTGGAGAATGCAAAATATATCCAGGTGCTTTACCGCAAAAGGAAAAAAAAGACCCGGTCTGCCTGAACTTTAAAACAATCTGGCAATGGTAAGAATGAAGTATTTTATGGCCTCACTGCTGACGGCCATGGTGGTTGCGCATGCTTATCCCCAGGATCTGTGGACACTGGAAGCGTGTATTCAGTATGCGCATGATAATAACCTGCAGGTCAGGCGTCAGAACTTACAGGTTAAAATGGCTGAAAGCAATTTTCTTTATGCCAGGGCACAGGTATTACCCACAGCCAATGCTTTTGCGAATTATACCTTCAACAAAGGACGTGCTCCCAATTTTGACACATATGAATATGTGGACCAGGCTTTTGAAGATGGTAATGTGGGTATTCGAAGCCAGCTGTCCCTTTTCAACGGTTTGTCCACTTATTATACCATCCGGCAGAACCGGTATAATCTTCTGGCCAGACTGGCAGATGTGGAGAATCTTAAAAATAACATAACCATATCTATTGGCGGGGCATATCTGCAAATCCTACTCAATGAGGAATTGCTGAAGGTGGCGGAGGATCAGCTTGAAATAACACGGTTGCAGGTTGAAAAGAACGAGAGGCTGGCTGAGGTGGGTAATCTTTCGAGGGGAGAGCTATATGAGATCCAGGCACAGGAGGCAAGGGAAGCTTCCAATGTGGTGAGGGCAAGGAATGAACTGGAAATCTCCTATCTCACGCTGGCACAGTATATGGACCTTGATCCGGATCAGATATCGGCATTCAGAATAGAAATACCCGAGTTGAGCATCGAGGATGGTGGATACCTCAGGTTGGTGGATAGTGTATATGCTGATGCACTCCGGGAATTACCCCTGATAAGGAGTGCCGAATATGACCTGAAGAGTACCGAAAAAGGTCTGGCAGTTGCCAGAGGAGGAATTTTCCCATCGATGAGTGCAGAATATCTGTATTATACATTATACAGCAATATATCTGTAAGCCCTGAGGATCCGCTGGCTCCTTACCACTGGATGGATCAGCTCCAGGACAAAGGATACCAGCGGTTGTCGTTATCCCTGGTAATACCTATTTTTAACAATCTGAATACTAAAAACCGCATAAGCCAGGCAAAAGTTAATATGCTGGATGCAAGGGTAAATCTTGATCTGACCAAACAGACACTGTATAAAAATATCCAGCAGGCTTACGCTGATGCCAAGGCTGCATTTGAAGACTATGAGGCTAACCTGGAGACAGTCCGGTCAATGGAGGAAGCATTCAAATATACCGAGCAGAAATACAATGTGGGGATGGTAAATTCGGTAGATTATAACCTGGCCAAGAATAATCTCACCAAAGCCCAATCCGACCTTTTGCAGGCCAAGTTCATGTATATATTCTATGCCAAGATACTGGACTTCTATGCCGGCAGACCGATAATCTTATAACATAAAGGATCACTCCGGTAAGTTTGGAAATCAATCATAGGAAAAAACAAAATCCCGATTAAAGTCATATCTTATCTCCAACATTTGGGAATTGTATGTCCCGGCTGGAAAGCGATATTTCTTCTGCGAATGATAGTGTGAATGTCCCGGTTTGTAAGCGACATTTTTTCTGCGAATGATAGTGTGAATGTCCCGGCTGGAAGGCGATATTTCTTCTGCGAATGATAGTGTGAATGTCCCGGCTGGAAAGCGATATTTCTTCTGCGAATGCTAGTGTGAATGTCCCGGCTGGAAAGCCGTGCTCTACAAGCCGCTGATTAGAAAATATTGGCCGACTGAAAGTCGGCCGGCCAATAAAATTTGATTAAATGGTGGTTCAACTTTCAGTCGAACCTTTAATATTAAAATGAGCCACATGTAGAGCCCGACTTTCTGTCGGGACATTTCTTCCAAAGCGACTTTAAATGGAATCCAGGATTCAGTCGGGATATTAAATTCACCGATATTGGTGGTTAAAGCCCGGCTTCCAGCCGGGACATAACATCCATTGATAGGACTTTCCTGACTATATATTTACTATTGACCAGGATATACCTGTTCTCCACCCAGGTAAGTCATAAGAATCTTTACCTTCGGGATTTCCTGTTCCGGTATCGTCATAAGGTCATCAGCAGTGACAATGAAGTCGGCAAATTTACCCGGCTCAATGCTTCCTTTCTCCTTTTCCTCAAAGGCTGCCTTCGCGGCCCATATTGTCATGGCACGCAGGGCTTCAGTCCTGGTAAGTATCTGCTCAGGTTGATACCCTCCTTCAGGAAATCCTTCCAGGTCTTTTCTGGTTATGGCAGCATAGAAGCCATACAGGGGATTGATATGTTCAACAGGGAAGTCGCTTCCATTAGCAACCCATCCATTCTGCTCCAGAAGTGTTCTGAAAGCATAAGCACCTTTTATGCGTTCATCTCCAAGCCTTTCACCTGCCCAGTACATATCGGATGTGGCATGGGTTGTCTGGATCGATGGAATAATACTGTTCTCACCGAATTTGTTGAAATCTTCAGGGTGTATAACCTGGGCATGTTCAATACGCCATCTCCTGGTGTTCTTACCTTTCAGGATGCTGCTGTAGATATTCAGCATTAACCGGTTGGCACTGTCACCGATGGCATGTGTATTGACCTGGAACCCATATTCATATGCTTTCAGGCACATTTCCTTCAGGTATTCCGGAGAATTTAACGGGAGTCCATAATTGTCCGGATCATCTGCATAAGGTTCAAGTAACAATGCACCTCTTGATCCCAGGGCTCCATCGGCAAAGAGTTTGATGGAGCTGACATTCAGGTGGTCGGTACGATAGGGGCCGTGGTACATATAAGTTTCAAAATTCTCTTCTCCCGGGCTGAGCATGGCATAGATCCTGATTTTGAGATCTCCCGTCTGATGGAGGGAATCGATCAGCCTGATACTTTGCCGTCCCAGTCCGGCATCATGCACAGTAGTTAATCCTACACTAAAACAATTCTCCTGCGCTTTCAACAATGCTGCGGCTTTTTCACTTTCACTGGTTTCTGGAATCAGGCTGCTTACAAGGTTGATTGCATGATCAATCAAAACACCTGTGATTTTTCCATCTTTTTTTATTAAGGATCCACCCTCAATCGTTGTATTATAATCAATCCCTGCTCTTTTCAGGGCCTCTGAATTGGCAATTGCAGCATGCCCATCAATACGTGTTAACAATACAGGCTGGTCGGGAAAAAGTTCATCCAGCTTATCATTTGAAGGAAATTCCTTGATTTCCCAGTCATTCTGATCCCATCCGCGTCCAAGAACCCATTCCGATGGAAATTGCTCTGCATGGTCCCGGATAATATCCAGGATCTCATCAAATGATTTTGTGCCAACCAGGTCAGCCTTCTGCAATGACAGGCCGTAACTTGTATAATGGCAATGCGCATCAATCAGACCGGGGTATACAAAATAGCCGTTCAGGTCAACCTCTTTTTTTGCAGTGTATTTATCCATTAATGCAAGGTTTGAACCAATATCCAGGATCTTCCCGTCACGGATAGCCATTGCTTCGGCAATGGTGAAGGTACTGTCAACAGTATAAATCCTGGCATTGTAAATGATCAGGTCGGCTTTTTTTGAGGTGCATGATAACATGATCAGCAAGGTTATTAAAATGGTTACAGACAGGATGTATTTTTTCATTTTTAACGATTGAATATAGGAGACTCAAAGATAAGGTTTTTAAGGAAGTGTGAAAGTATGAAAGTGGGACGGTGTGAAGGTGGTAAGGAATGAAGGTGTGAAGATACTACCGGTTGGTAACAGGCAGTTATATTCGGCGTTGACAAATAGAAATGTCCGGTTGCCAAACGGACAGGGAGCCACAGAGAAACAAAGAGAGCCACAGAGATGGTTTCCCCTGTGGCTCTTAAAAACCTTTGTGGCCATCCCTGCCTGCCGTCAGGCAAGGTGTGACCTGAATCAGATTATTCTATCACAAACCTCACCCTGAATACCTTATCTCCTTTTAACTCGAGAAGGTATAATCCATTTTCAAGATTTTGCTTTTCAAGGATAAATTGTGAATCCTTTATACTGGTGACTAATCGGACAACTTTTCCTGTAAGATCTGTGATTTTCAGTGTGTATTCATGGTTTTCCGGATTTGGAAATTCCAGTATAGCTGTTTCGCTAAATGGATTGGGATAGATCTTCAATACCTTGTGTGCTTGATTCTCCAGTCCTGTCTCCACAACATCGTTGATTGCTATACTGAAGATTTTTTCATAAGAAAGATTTCCTTCGCCATTATCTGTTGTTCTGACCCGAATACTATAACTACTTTTAGTTTCAAAATCAAAAATTACAGCAGTTAACAGAGAATCGCTGCTGATGGTGAAACTGCTGTTATCGTCGCTGCCAGTACCTGTAACGAGAGAATAGGTATGGGTATCACCTGCATCAGGATCTGCTGAAGTAAACCTGCCAATAAGTGATCCGGCCGGTTCATTTTCATCAATACTTGTTAAGTCCAGCGAAATATCTGTAGCTGCAAGATTCTCAATTTGATTATTTATAGTAATGGAAATCTGTTTTTCAAATGAAAGGTATCCTTCGCCATTATCTGTTGTTCGTACTCTTATACTATAGCTACTTTTAGTCTCAAAGTCAAAGACTTCAACAGTTAACAGGGAATCGCCACTGATGGTAAAACTGCTGTTGTTAATGCTGCCTGTACCGGTAACCAGTGCATAAGTATGTGTATCACCTGCATCCGGATCTGTAGTAGAAAATCTTCCAACCAGCGATCCGGTTGGTTCGTTTTCGTCGATACTTGTTGTGCCAAGTGATATACCTGTTGCTGCCTGATTCTCTACAAGATTATTTACCGTAATGGTAATCTGTTTTTCGTACGTAAGGTTGCCTGTACCATTGTCTATTGTTTTAACCCTGATACTGTATATGCTTTTGGTTTCGTAATCAAATGTCAC
>Ga0111176_1028_pt1 | contig 27833 bp, 23 predicted proteins | sample DeeMarSWOR324_28_FD_80229 | JGI IMG/M metagenome (GOLD analysis project Ga0111176, IMG submission 80229) | Bacteroides sp. SM23_62_1 | reverse complement strand
TTACGAGCAATTGAAGAATGAGAAAGTCAGTTTTGAATCCATTGATGTGGATGGGATTAAGGAACTCGTCAGTAACAATTTCGAAAAACTGAGACTTATAAACATCTGGGCTACATGGTGCGGTCCCTGCATCACAGAATTTCCCGAGCTTGTTGAAATTAACTGGATGTACCGTCACCGTGATTTTGAGCTGGTTACCATCAGTGCTGATAATCCGGGAAAAAATGAACAGGTACTCAAATTTCTCAGGAATAATCATGCTTCATGTAAAAACTATCTTTTTAACAGCAACGATAAATATGCCCTCATAGAAGCTGTTGATCCCAACTGGCAGGGAGCCTTACCGTATACATTGCTTGTCAAACCAGGAGGTGAGATCTTATATGCCGCGCAGGGAACTATTGATCCACTCAATATGAAACGTAAAATTGTAACTGTACTGGGCCGTTATAAGGACTGGTAATGAATAATATAAAAATTTGTACGATTTTTTTGATTAAATGGAATTCCTGCTTAATTTTAAATGTATTTAATACCATTATATTTTCACCAACACCCGGAGAGTTTAAAAGTTTGTGCTGAATATTTGTCTTTTAATACATGATCAAATATTATACAGAACATAAAAAAATTCTCGTAGCAATCGACTGCATTATTTTTGGCTGGGATGATGGTCAGCTTAAACTTCTGATATTAAAGAGGGATTTTGAGCCAGCTATGGGGGAAAAATCACTTATCGGAGGATTTGTAAAGGAAGATGAAAGTCTTGATAATGCTGCCAGGCGGATTCTTTATTTACTCACCGGCCTGTCGGATATTTACCTGGAACAGCTTTATACCTATGGAGAGGTTTTGAGGGATCCCGGAGAACGGGTCATTTCAGTTGCCTATTTTGCACTGCTCAAGATCCAGGATCTTGATCCGGAACATGTCAGGAAACATGGTGCACACTGGGTACATATTTCAAAATTGCCAGAATTGATATTTGACCATAATGTAATGATTCAAAAGGCATTTAAAAGGCTGAGACGAAGGGCTAAAAACGAACCTATCGGTTTTGAATTACTTCCGAAGAAATTCACCCTTCCACAACTACAGGGATTATATGAAGAAATATATCGGAAGAAATTCGATAACAGGAATTTCAGAAAAAAAGTGCTTGATATGCAGATCCTCAAAAAACTTGATGAAAAGGATAAATCAAGTTCAAAGAAAGGAGCTTATTTTTACAAATTTGATAAAATAAAATATGACCGACTTCTTCGTGAAGGATTTAATTTTAATTTATAGGTATCAATTCAAACATATTTTTTAAATCATAACGGTATGCACCTTCAGAACCAGTAAGATTTTTGTATCGTCATCATAATATGTACTTTACTGGCTGATCTATTAAAGCACAAAGGAACATAAAAGTGGATAAGTTTAAAACTCGGAGTTCTATAGTTTTAACCTTAATGTATCCTTATGGTTAAATGGAAGGAATGCAAATAAGTGAATTCAAATATAGAATCTCGTTGTAAACAATTTGATGATAAACCAATTCTTTAAATCTTATAAAGATCAATACTAATATGGAAAACGTCCCAAAAGTTAAAGCCGGTATTGTTGCGGTAAGCCGCGATTGTTTCCCGATTGAGTTATCCCGCAAAAGAAGAGATAACGTCATTGCTGCATGTAAAACCAAAAAGATTGCCCTCGGCAAAATTGACACTGTTGTGGAAAATGAAAATGATGTATTAAAAGCTTTTAAAGAACTTGCGGATAATGAGGTCAATGCACTTATTGTCTACCTGGGTAATTTTGGACCGGAAGGGCCTTCGACAATGCTGGCCCAGATGTTTGGCGGACCATGCATGTTTGTGGCTGCTGCTGAGGAGTCCGGAAAAGATCTTTACCAGGGCAGAGGTGATGCCTATTGCGGACTGCTGAGTGCATCATACAGTGCCGGATTAAGAAATATCTATCCGTATCTTCCGGAATACCCTGTTGGTACGGCAGAAGAAGTAGCTGATATGATTAATGAATTCATCCCGGTTGCCAGGGTTCTGCTGGGAATCAGCAGGTTGAAAATATTCTCCTTTGGCCCACGACCGCATGATTTCTTAACCTGCCACGCACCCATCAAACCATTATTTGATATGGGTATTGAGGTGATGGAGAACAGTGAGCTCGACCTCTACGAATTATTTATGAAATCTGAAAAACATTCCGATATACCCGTAGTAGTGCAGGAGATGCAAAAGGAGCTTGGCGGAGGGAATAAAATGCCAGGTATTCTCGAAAAACTTGCCAGATATGAAATCGTATTAAAGGAATTTATGGAAAAGAACATTGGTGCTTCCTCATATGGGATCTTTGCCAACAAATGCTGGCCGGCATTTCAGACCTCCTTTGGTTTTGTACCCTGTTACGTGAATTCCCGCTTTGCTGCCCGCGGAATTCCAATTGCCTGTGAGGCAGACATATACGGAGCATTAAGCGAGTATATGTTAACCTGTGCCACCGCTTTCCCTGCCACACTCCTTGATATTAACAATACGGTTCCTTATGATATGTATGAAGAATCCAAAAAACAGGTTAAGAATTACAAGCCTCATGATCTCTTTATGGGATTCCATTGTGGTAATACTGCAGCGTGCCTGTTGAATGATCCGACAATGAAATATCAGCTTATCATGCATCGCATGCTAGAACCAGGAAAAGATCCTGACATTACCAGGGGAACCCTGGAGGGATCAATCAGGTCGGGAGAAGCAACAATTTTCCGTTTCCAGTCCACTGCTGAAGGAGAATTGAAAGCTTATGTCGCAAATGGTGAGGTACTTAATATTAATCCAAAAACATTTGGAGGTACAGGAATATTCGCTATTCCTGAAATGGGAAGATTTTACCGGCATGTTCTGCTTGAACACCATTTCCCACATCATACCGGAGCGGGATTCAGGTATGCTGGAAAAGTATTGTTTTCCGTATGTAATATGCTGGGAGTGGAAGTTTTTTTCAACCAGCCGGCGGGGATGTTATATCCGACAGAGAATCCGTTTAAATAATTAACTTGTTACTTACCGGGTGACTTCAAGCCACCCGGTGAGTTAATTATACTAAAATGTTTGAAGAATTAAAAATAAAAGTCTATGAAGCCAATCTTGAACTTGTAAAACGGGGCCTGGTCATGTATACCTGGGGAAATGTAAGTGGCATAGACCGGGAGAAGGGATTGGTTATCATTAAGCCCAGTGGTGTTTCATATGATGAAATGAAACCGGAAGATATGGTTATTGTTGATCTGGAAGGCAATGTTGTTGACAGTAAATTGAAGCCCTCCTCTGATACGCCGACACACCTGGTTCTTTATAAAGCATTCAAAATGATCGGGGGAATTGCGCATTCACATTCCGAATGGGCCACCAGCTGGGCACAGGCAGGGAGATCAATTCCTGTATATGGAACAACCCATGCAGATACCTTCTTTGGTGAGGTACCCTGCACCAGGAAAATGACAGCACCGGAAATCAGGGGGAAATATGAACGGGTTACCGGCAATCTGATCGTCGAGACCTTCAAGAATATTGACCCGTTGAATGTGCCTGCGGTACTTGTACATGGTCATGGACCTTTTTCCTGGGGTCTGGATCCAATGGATGCAGTTCAACATTCTGTAATTCTGGAACATGTTGCAAAGATGGCCTTTAAGAATGAACTTCTCGGTAACCGGCAGCCTATCGATAAAACACTCCTGGATAAACATTTCCTCCGGAAACATGGCAAGGATGCATATTATGGTCAGGATGAAAAGAGAAATGACTAAAATTAATAGAAGGCTGAGGCTGGGGCCAAGAAAGAAAGATTGTTGGATTTTCAAATGCAGAGAAGGGGATAAGTCATCCCGACGATCCGCCAGCAGGCGGAGAGAAGGGAACTCATATTCGATAACTATAAACAAAGATTTGGAGTGCTCTAATAAAAACTTTTATCCCGGATCAAACGAGATCCCTCATCCTCTTTTCGTCGGATTCGGGATGACTTGATCCTAAAGGCGGGTAAAGTTCAAAGGATGACAATAAATGACGCTCGCGAAGCGAGCAAATGACCACTTAATGATGACCTAATAACTGCTGAAATACAAAATAAATGGCTGAATTGTTGTATGGTTAAATTGTTAATGACATGTGACTTATTGATATAGCAATTTAACAATTGATTCAGTAGCACAACTGAATTAACAAATGAAACACAGTTGCCTGGCTCTATAAACAACACCACAATAAAAAGAATAGATCAATATGTCAGAAAATCAATATGTAATCGGTCTGGATTATGGAACGGATTCAGTCCGTACAGTTATTATCAATACCTCCAATGGTGATGAGGTGGCCAGCTCGGTATTCAGCTATCCCCGATGGACAAAGGGATTGTATTGTGATCCTGCAAAAAACCTGTTCCGCCAGCATCCCCTGGATTACCTCGAGGGGCTCGAAATAACCGTAAAGGAGTGTCTCAGCATGGTTCCACAGGAGGTGGGAAGGAATATTAAAGGAATTGCAGTTGACACGACCGGATCAACACCTGTTGCGGTGAACCGGCAAGGAACTCCGCTATCCCTCACTCCGGGTTTTGAAGAAAATCCCAATGCTATGTTCATACTGTGGAAAGATCACACTTCTGTCAAGGAGGCGGAGGAGATCAACAGGAAAGCAAAGACCTGGGGGGGCACTGACTATACTAAATTCGAGGGGGGTGTATATTCTTCAGAATGGTTCTGGGCAAAAATTCTCCATATTCTCAGAGATGATCCTGACGTGGCAAAAGCTGCATGGTCATGGGTCGAACATTGCGACTGGATGCCGGCACTTCTTACCGGTAATACCGATCCACTGATCCTGAAAAGGAGCAGGTGTGCAGCAGGGCATAAAGCTATGTGGCATAAAGATTTTAATGGATTGCCGGAGGAAAAATTTCTTATTATGCTTGATCCCCTCCTGAAAGGTTTAAGGGAAAGGCTGTATACCGACACCTTTACTTCTGATGTTCCTGCCGGAACCATAACCAGGGAATGGGCCGACAGGCTTGGCTTGCCGGATGATGTTGTGATTGGTGTGGGGGCATTTGACGCCCATATGGGAGCTGTTGGCGGGGAAATTGAACCCTATCACCTGAGTAAAATTGTTGGTACATCAACATGTGATATGCTAATCGCTCCAATGGCAGATATGGGTGATACCCTCGTGAAGGGGATATGCGGGCAGGTAGATGGATCCATTACTCCCGGAATGTTAGGACTGGAGGCCGGGCAATCAGCTTTTGGTGATGTATATGCCTGGTTCAAAAATGTCATCGCATGGCCGGTTGAAAATATCCTTACCCGAACCGGCCTGGTCGATGAAAAGACCAGGAAGAAACTGGTTGATGAAACGGTTATGAAAATTATACCGGAAATTACTGGTGCTGCTGAAAAAATCCCGGCCGGGGAATCAGGTATCATTGCGCTTGACTGGATGAACGGGAGGAGAACACCTGATGCTAACCAGGCACTGAAAGGAGCTATCACAGGATTAACACTGGGCAGTCATGCACCGAAAATATTCAGGGCACTGGTTGAAGCAACCGCATTTGGTTCAAAAAAAATCGTTGAACGATTTGAATCGGAAGGTGTCAGGATAGATGGTGTAATAGCTCTTGGTGGAGTGGCCAGAAAGTCGCCTTTCGTAATGCAGGTACTGGCAGATGTCCTGAACCGGCCCATTAAGGTAGCAAGGTCAGAACAGACTGTTGCACTTGGAGCTGCCATGTTTGCAACTACAGCCGCAGGTATCTATAAAAAAGTCGAAGATGCCCAGAAAGCCATGGGCTCAGGATTCGATAAAACCTATCATCCAAATCCCGATAGGGTCAGAATATATCAGGAGCTATATGATAGTTACGGCAGATTGGGTGATTTTGTTGAAAAAGAGACCAGTCAAGGATAAACCTGTGAATAAATTGTTTTTCGGAATTAATCCCCGATATATTATATTCGTAATATTTTAACCCCAGAGAACAAGGAGGGTCAGGTAAGAGAACCAAGAAGATATATTACTCTGAGACCCTCATTTAATCTCTGTGTTCTCTGTGGTAAAACTTATTCGCGATGAATCTCAGTCACTGTATTTAAGAGAATTTTATATTTTTAAAAGAAATTAATCGATATGTTTTCTTTAACCGGAAAGACCGCACTTATTACAGGATCAAGCCGGGGCCTGGGATTTACCATTGCAAGGGGACTGGCAAAAGCAGGAGCAATGGTAATCCTGAACGGCCGTAGCGCAACATCCCTGAGAAAAGCAGCAGATGTGCTGACTGGTGAAGGTTTACATGCAAGTTTTACTGTTTTTGATGTGACGAAGGAAGGACAGATCAGGGAAAAGATTAACCTGATAGAAAATGAAACGGGTGGTATTCATATCCTGGTTAATAATGCCGGGATACACAGAAGGAAGTACTTAACAGAGATGACACTGAAGGATTGGAAAATGATCATTGATATTAACCTGACAGGTACATTCCTTACCACACGCGAAGTTGTGAAAGGTATGATAAAAAGAAAAGAAGGTAAAATAATTAATATTTGCTCCTTGATGAGTGAGGTGAGCCGGGAAACGATAGCGAATTATTCCACCGCAAAAGGAGGATTGAAGATGCTTACCAGGTCTATGGCGGTGGAATGGGCAAAATATAATATACAGGTGAATGGAATCGGTCCGGGATATTTTAAAACGGACATGACAAAACCTCTGGCAGATGATCCGGAGTTTGATTTATGGTTAAAGAAAAGAACTCCGGCAGGACGATGGGGAGAGCCAGAAGAACTCGTTGGAACTGCCGTATACCTTGCTTCTGGTGCAAGCAGTTTTATGAACGGGCAGGTTATTTATGTTGATGGGGGATTTCTGGCATCGGTTTAACCCTTGGAGCTCTTGAAGAGCTCCAAGGATTAGGACAACCTTTCTTGTAAATTATTGAAAATTAATATTATGTAAGTTTTGATCTTTTATTAAAGCATGGAGGTTTAACACGATTCCTTTGTACAGATTCAACATCATATCGGCATTCATCTGTTTGAATTTTATCAGCACGGTATTTGGTATCGGGACTGATTCAACCAGTATTATGATTATTCCTCAGATTACGGGACCGATAACATTCGACGGATTGCCATTCGAACATGCCTGGGATAACATTGAACCGGTTCAGATGATTATGCATTCCCCGGTTTTTGGCAAAGAAATAACGGAACGAACCGATATCAGGATTGCTCATGATGACAAATATATTTATGCCGGTGCCCGGTTTTATGACAGAGATCCCTCAAAGATCCAGATCACATCGAAAAAAAGAGATGATTTTGCTGGAGGAAGTGATTTTTTTGCCCTGGTTCTGGATACTTATGATGATAATGAGAATGCGGTTACCTTCATGACCAATCCTGCAGGTTTGCGGACAGACATGACCATCTTTAACGATGCTGAAGGCATGATGTCAGGACCAAATACCATGCCAATGAATGAAAGCTGGAATACATTCTGGGATGTTGAAACTGAAATTACTGATGAGGGGTGGTTCGTGGAGATGAGAATCCCCCTTTCAAGCCTTCGTTTCCAGGATGAAAATGGGAGGGTGAAAATGGGCCTTATCCTGTGGAGATGGATCCCACACTTAAATGAAATATATACCTTCCCGGCCATCCCTCAGAACTGGAATATAAGCTTTTTCAAGCCATCCCAGGCTCAGGACGTGGTGCTTGAGGGAGTTGAATCAAAAAGACCTTTATATATCACTCCTTATACCATTGGGGGATTTGGACAGGAACATTTGTTGAATGATGATGAATCAGCTTATATACGGGAAGATGATCCTGAATTAAATGCAGGTATAGATATCAAATTTGGAGTGACCAACAACCTGACGCTGGATCTTACGTTGAATACTGACTTTGCACAGGTTGAAGCCGATGACCAGATGGTTAATCTTACCCGCTTTTCTTTGTTTTTCCCTGAAAAACGGCAATTTTTCCTGGAAAGGGCAAGTATTTTTGATTTCAATACAGGAGGTCCCAGTACCCTTTTCTATAGCCGCAGAATAGGATTAAATGAGGAGGAGATCATACCCATTATCGGAGGCGTAAGACTTATCGGCAGACAGGGCCCGTGGGATATAGGTTTCCTTGATATGCAGACCGTAGTATCGGACAGCCTTCCCTCTGAAAATTTTGGTGTCATACGTCTGAAAAGAAGAGTATTTAATGAAAATTCATACATAGGGAATATACTGACTTCACGGTTAGGAATGGATGGCAGCTACAACATTGTATATGGTTTTGATGGTTTGATCAGGGTTATTGGTGATGAGTATCTGAAACTGATCTGGGCCCAGTCATTTGAAGACGGAATGGGGAACAATCCCATATCACTGAACCGGTCAAGGTTCAGTCTGAACTGGGAACGGAGAAAAACAGTTGGATTTACCTATAATGCCATCCTCTCCGGATCGGGACCCAAATTTGATCCTGGAATTGGATTTGAATCAAGACAGGATTATACATTTGGAGGGGGACATCTTCACTATGGATGGTTGGCACCCGAAGAGTCTTCTATCCTTAAACAGAATATTTATTTGAGATCGCGTAATTTTTTCAGTGTAAGCCAAAATAAATTAGAATCAATGATCATCATGCCAGGATATGGCATTGAAATGAAGAACTTCCTTGCTGGTAACCTATTCCTGCAGTTGAATTATGAAAATGTTTTCGAAGCTTTTGAACTTTCTGACGATGCCGAAGTGCCTGTTGGAGAATACAGGTTTGTGGATATGCAGGGCATACTCCAGACCCCCATGTCCAGACCTTTGATGGTCGCCCTGGTTTTGCAGGCCGGTTCTTATTATGATGGAAAGAGAATATCGTGTGGTGTTCAACCTCAGTGGAGCCTCTCCTCCAGTTTTGAATTAAGTGGATTTTATGAATACAACTGGGTCGATTTTCCCGGGCGTGATCAGAAATTCATAGCCCATATCGGACGATTGAAAGCATTATATATGTTCAGTACAAAGTTGTCGGCAAGTGCTTTTATTCAATACAGCAGTGCTGATAAAGCTATGATCTCCAACTTTAGATTCAGGTATAATCCGAGGGAGGGAAATGATTTTTATATTGTGTATAATGAAGGGACTAATACAGAGCTTGACCGTGAAATACCCACACTTCCACGTATGAGTAACAGGACACTGCTCTTGAAGTACACCTACACCTTTGTCTTTAATCAGTGATTATTTAAATCATTTAATAATTCCGTTACTTTTTCCTATTTTTAAAGTGAATATATCTGCAACTCTTTCATATTGTAACTATGAATCCAAAGCAACTTGCAGGTGAAAAAGCTGTGGAATTTGTAAAGGAAGGTATGACAGTGGGCCTGGGAACCGGATCAACAGCATATTTCAGCGTTAAAAAGATTGGTGAACTTGTTCAAAATGGTCTGCGGATCAAAGCAGTATGTACAAGTCAGGCAACACATGATCTGGCTGTTTCTTTAGGTATCCCGATTATAAAAATGAGAGATGCCGGTCATATCGATCTGACCATCGATGGGGCCGATGAAGTTGATCCGGAGGGACATGGAATAAAAGGCAGGTGGGGAGCATTGTTATTTGAGAAGATCGTTGCTGTAAATTCTGAAAAAAATATCTGGGTTGTTGATGAAAGTAAGATCGTAAAAAAGCTGGGAAAATTCCCGCTTCCAGTCGAAGTTATACCATTTGGACACAGACAGGTACTGGATCATTTTGTACGGCTTGGATTCAATCCTGTGCTGAGGATAGATGAGGACAAGGAATTTCAGACAGATAGTGGCAATTATATTATTCATCTCCACCTGGGAGTTATCGAAGATCCTTTGCAACTTGACCGGACCATAAAACAAATACCCGGGGTGGTTGAACATGGACTTTTCCCGGGAATAGTCAATAAAGTAATTGTAGCTAACGATAACAATATCAGAATTCTGGAATTTCGATAAGAAATGACACTTTCTGACAAACTTCAGGAATTCTATTTCCATCTCGATCCGGGAAGAAACCTGCCTCCCGGTTTTGAGATAATGAATCCTTTTACCAATCCTTATGTAAGGGATCTATGTACATCCTTTTATAATAAATATTTTTCGGATAACAACAAACGCTCCCTCCTTCTTGGTATTAACCCGGGAAGATTCGGAGCAGGAGTGACGGGAATAACATTTACAGATCCCATTCGCCTGGAAAAGGAATGTGGTATTCAGAATAATTATAAAAAAAGGCTTGAAATATCCTCTGTCTTTATCTATGATGTCATTCGTTCATATGGCGGCCCTGACAGGTTCTATTCAAAATTTTTACTCTCGGCCGTATCTCCACTGGGATTTATGAGGAAGGGCAAGAACGTTAATTATTATGATACCAGGGAATTGTTGTATAAACTTAAACCATTTATTGTATCCACCTTAAAGCAACAGGTTGCGATAGCAGGGAGTAACGAAAGGGTATTTTGTCTTGGTGAGGGGCGGAATTACTGGTATCTGAACAAACTGAATATGGAGCTGGATCTTTTCGGAGAAATCATTTCTCTACCCCACCCCCGCTGGATTATGCAATACAGGTTCAGGAATAAACGGGATTATGTAAAAGAATATCTCCGGAAACTGGAGAATGTTTAGATGCAGGATTCCTGGTTCCCGGCCGCAAATATATCAGTAAGAATATGTCCCCAAATCATGCCCTGACCTGGGAGATGGCAGGCAAAGAGGCTGAGGATGTGCGAAAGTGTAAAAATGTGAAAGTGTAAAAGTGTGAAGTTCTGCCGATTGCCAATCGGCAGATGATAAAAATAGCTGATTCAGTCAACCCCGGTTGCAAACCGGAGGGAAAAAGCCGGGCGAAACAGTCAACCCCGGTTGCAAACCGGGGGGGGAAAAGCCGGGCGAAACAGTCAACCCCGGTTGCAAACCGGGAGGGAAAAAGCCGGGCGAAACAGTCAACCCCGGTTGCAAACCGGGGGGAAAAAGCCGGGCGAATACAGTCAATCCCGGTTGCTAACCGGGGTATTATAAAATCTTTGATAATAACAGATAGGTAAATATCTCTGTATAAAAATCATCCTTCAATGTTTGCAATAAACGGCTTATATACAGATCATTACGAGTTAACCATGGCACAGGGGTATTTTCTGTCAGGGCGACAAACACATACAGCCTGTTTTGATTATTTCTTCCGGATAAATCCTTTTCAGGGTGGATATGTTGTTTTTGCGGGACTTGCAGATCTCCTGGAGATTATTAGGAATTATCACTTCAGTGATGAAAACCTGGTTTATTTAAGAAGCATTGATTTTAAAGATGGATTTATAAAGTATCTGGAAAATTTCAGGTTCAGAGGAGACGTATATGCTCCGGAGGAGGGGGAAGTGGTTTTTCCCTACGAGCCTGTTGTCAGGGTTGAAGGGAATATATTGGAAACCCAGGTTATTGAGACAGTATTGCTGAACCTGCTCAATTTCCAGTCGCTGATTGCAACCAAAGCTTCGCGGATGAGACATTCTGCAGGAAACAGGCTATTAATTGATTTCGGATTGAGAAGAGCACAGGGATTTGGCGGTATTCATGCCTCACGTGCAGCGACTATTGGGGGTTTCGACGGTACCTCCAATGTTTTAAGTGCAAGCCGGTATCATTTACACTCGACCGGAACAATGGCTCATTCCTGGATACAGAGTTACCCTGATGAACTGGAATCGTTCAGGGACTTTGCAGGATTTTATCCGGAAAGATGTGTACTGCTTGTGGATACTTATGATACCTTAAAAAGCGGGTTACCTAATGCGATAAAAGTTGCCAGGGAAATGGAAGAAAAGGGAGCAAAGCTTGAAGGTATACGTCTTGACAGTGGTGATCTTGGATACTTAAGTAAAAAAGCCAGGGAAATACTGGATGCAAACGGGCTCCATTATGTAAAAATATTTGTGTCAAACCAGCTGGATGAATATATCATCAGAAGCCTGATCAATCAAAATGCCCCGGTCGATGGTTTTGGTGTTGGCACAAAACTCGTTACGGGAGTAGAAAATGCTGCACTGGATGGCGTTTATAAGTTATCGGAACTGAACAATACCCCACAGATTAAAATCTCGGATAACCTGGAAAAAATGACCCTCCCGGGGAAAAAGAATATTCTGAGATTTTATGATGAAAATGACATGTTTTATGGAGATGCCATTATCCTGGCAAAAGAAACTAATATTGATGAGATGTATCATCCCTATCAACCATTAAAATCCTGCAGTTTTGAAAACCACAGGAACGAACTACTGCTTAAAAAAGTGATGAAAGACGGGGAGATTCAGGCTCCTGACAAAACAACAACAGAAATAGCAGATTATGTCGGGAAGAGGTTGTCAAAACTACCTGATGAACATAAACGCTTCGAAAATCCGCATATTTACAAGGTTGGCATCAGCAGGAATCTCATGGAGCTAAGAAATAAACTGATTGAGAATATAAAATCAAAATATTAATATCTGTATCATGAAAGCTCTGTTAATTGTTGATCTGCAGAACGATTTTTGTCCGGGCGGTGCACTGGCAGTAAAGGAAGGTGATAAAGTAATCCCGGTAATCAATAAAATAATGGATAAATTTACCATTATCGTAGCTTCAAAGGACTGGCATCCTGATGATTCCATACATTTTGTCAAATGGCCGAAACATTGCATCAGGAATACCAGGGGAGCGGAGTTTCATCCGGATTTAAATACAAAACCCATCAATAAAGTTTTTCTTAAAGGTACTGAAGGCAAAGATGATGGTTATTCGGCTTTTCAGGCGACAAATGAAAACCTGGAGAAATATTTGAAAGACAGGAATGTGGATGAGCTCTACGTTACTGGACTTGCAACCGATTACTGCGTTTTACAATCCGCACTTGATGCTGTGAAGAAGGGATTCAAAACTTATGTACTCACAGATGGTGTGATGGCAGTGAATGTAAATGAAGGGGATGGTGCAAGGGCACTACAGGAAATGAAGGAGGTTGGTGTCGCCTTAACCAACACACAATCAATTTGAAGTCAATGGGGAATGGAATAGTGGAATGATGAATGATGAATGATGAATGATGAATGATGAATGACGAATGATGAATGACGAATGATGAATGACGAATGATGAATGATGAATGATGAATGACGAATGATGAAATACTGGATTAATGGAATATTGGAATGTTGAGATTATTGGTAAACTGGTGAATTTGTTAATTGGTGTCTGAGGAAAGGAAAGTGGGAGTGCAATTCTAGGAATAATTTCTACTAATACGACAATTAAGGTAATTGCAACCATTGCGATATTGCGACCATTCAGTATAATAGTGAATTGCTGCGAAATGATTTCTATCTTATTCTTAATAAATAAAAACAGGAGAAAAATAAAATGATAGGAGAACTTTCAAAAGAAATGATTGATGTTATGCTCGAAACAATACCCTTTGAATTTTCTATTATCGATGCAGACGATAAAGTATTGGCCTGGAACAGGCATGATACCAGGTTATTTAAAAGACCTAAAGGGGTTCTGGGTAAAGATGTCAGAAATTGTCATCCGAAAAAAAGCCTTCACCTGGTCGAGAAAATCGTTCAGGAAATGAAAGATGGCGAAAGGGATAAAGCAAGGTTCTGGATAGATCTGAGACTGGGTGATGGTGAAAAAAAGAATAAGGTATTAATTGAATACTATGCTTTGAGAAACAGCAATGGCAAATATCTCGGATGCATGGAGGTCTCGAAGGATATTACCGAAATTCAGGAAATTAAAGGGGAAAAAAGATTGCTGGAAGAGTAATTCATGAAATCAAACAGTTTTCCATACTGATTATCATTTAGTACATGTAAGGTGTTGTGCTATTGAAGATGATAATATTGATAATCAGATATATATTAGGCTACCCCTGCTACACAGCTTAATATAAAAATTTAACAATCAATAATATACATAATTGAATTTCACAGCTTGTTAAATGTAGATAATTTTCCACCTACCTGTGGAATTAATCCCCAATCCTTAGATAAATCACGGATATAATCCCCTTTTTATCAGTAATTTAGAATCCCTCGCATCTCTTTGGCACAATTTTCCCGGTTTATAATACTCAATATTAATGGATCATGGACAGATTATTAATCATTTCCAACCGTTTACCTGTTTCAGTTAAGAAAGGAGATGATGGAATTACGATACATCAATCTGTTGGTGGACTGGCAACGGGAATGAAAACATTTTATAAAAAACTGGATAGTACCTGGATTGGATGGCCCGGTATTGATCAACAAGAGTTGAATTCTGAAGATAACAAGTATATTCATGATCAATTGGAAAAGGAGCGATGTGAACCCCTGTATATAAATAAGAGAGATTTAGATCTTTATTATAATGGATTCAGCAATAAGACGATCTGGCCCCTGTTCCATTACTTCCCCCAGTATACCGATTACCACGAGGAGTACTGGCAGGCGTATCAGCGCGTAAATGAGCTGTTTGCTGAAAAAGTTCTTTCTATAATAAAGGAAGACGATTTTATTTGGATCCATGATTATCACCTGTTATTATTGCCAAAGCTTATAAGAGACAGTTTCCCTGATACAACTATCGGTTTTTTCAACCATATCCCCTTTCCATCCTATGAACTTTTCAGATTGCTTCCCTGGCGGGAAGAAATCCTTGAAGGAATGCTGGGAGCTGATTTGATAGGATTTCATATTTATGATTATGAGAGGCATTTTAACAGTTGTGTCAGAAGACTGCTTGGATATGATTATTCCTTAAACAGGATCAACACAGGTGACAGGATCATCAAGGTTGATAACTTTCCTATGGGAATTGATTATGACAGGTTCTACCAGGCATCCCTTGAAATTGGTTCAATAAAAGAAGAGCATAAATCCAGACTGCAAAAAGATATTGAAACATTTTTCAGAACCACTTCACAAAGGAAATTAATCCTCTCAATTGACCGATTGGACTATACCAAAGGAATATCAAACCGCCTGTATGCCTTCCAGAAATTTCTTGAGAAATATCCCGAATATCATGATAAGGTAACATTAATCTTACTGGCAGTTCCATCAAGAAGCAAAGTTGAACAGTATCAGATTATGAAAAAAGAGGTGGATGAGCTGGTCGGGCATATAAATGGGAAATGGGGTAATGTTAGGTGGACACCGGTATGGTATTTCTACCGGTCCCTCCCGTTTGATGACCTGGTGATACTATACTATTACTCTGATATTGGACTCGTTACACCTGTCCGTGATGGTATGAACCTGGTTGCAAAGGAATTCATTGCGACAAAAACAACAGGAAAAGGTGTACTCATTTTAAGCGAAATGGCAGGTGCGGCTAAAGAAATGAGTGAAGCTATCGTGATTAATCCCAATAATATAGAGGGAATAGCAAATGCTATCGGGATGGCATTGAAAATGAAAGTGGAAGACCAGATTGCGAGAAACAGGAAAATCCAGGAACGCTTAAAAAGATATAATGTGGAAAGATGGTCAAATGAGTTTCTGAACAGTATGAAAGGTGTCAGAACATTGCAAAAGAGATTCCTGGCAAAGAAAATAACCGAAGAAACCGAACAAAAAATCAGAAGTGAATATATCAAATCTGGAAAAAATATTCTTTTCCTTGATTATAATGGGACACTTGTGAGTACCAGGGATAAATCGGAATATTCCCCTCCGGATAAAGAACTTTATGAGATACTGGATAAACTTGCCCGGGATAACAGGAATGAGGTTGTTTTAATCAGCAGCAGGGACAGGAAAACACTTGACAGATGGTTCGGTGATAAAGAATATATCCTTTTCGCCGAACACGGTATGTGGGAAAAAAAGAAAAACGGTTCATGGATAAAACTAAATAATCAGCTGAGGTCAGCATGGAAAAAAATTATCCGCCCCGTGCTTGAACTTTATGTCGATCGTACTCCAGGCAGCTTCATTGAGGAAAAGAGCTTCTCACTGGCATGGCACTACGAAAAGACGGATCCTGATTATGGTGCACAGAGAGCATTTGAATTGAAAGATGAATTGACGGAACGGATTATCAACCTGGATCTTCAGGTTATGGAAGGCAAAAAGGTTATAGAAATTAAGAATCTTGGCGTGAATAAAGGAACTGCAGGCAGTAAAAAAATCGGTGGAGATCAATATGATTTTATCCTGGCTATCGGGGATGATTGGACAGATGAGTATCTGTTTGAGGAGCTGCCGGATAATGCACATACCATAAATGTTGGCCTTAAGTATTCAAGGGCAAAATATTATTGTGAATCACACCGGGATGTCAGAGAGCTTTTAAAAAATATGTGTGAAACAGAACCTTAAAATAGATCTTAAAACAATTCAATTGTCTAATATCATAAAATAAAAATTATGGAAAAAAAAGCAGAAGTTAATAAAAAGGTTGTTGCACAAGCAATTATTGACAAGATAAAGGATGAAAAGAATCCCGGGGAAATAAATATGATCTGATCCTTAGTGAATACAGGCTTCCTGATATCGATGGTGTTGAGCTTTTAAGAACAATAAAAGAAATGAATCCACTGGTACCTGTCATTATTATAACGACTTATGATAATGTTAAAATAGCTGTAAAGATGATCAAAGCGGGGGCTTTTGACTATGTTACCAAACCCATACATCCGGATGAAATACTTGGGTCAATTAAAGAGGTTCTCCGTCGAAAATCTACCCTAAAGGAATCATTTCAATTTATGGAGGACTTCATTACCGGTGAAAGTAAATCCTTTAAAAAGATTCTGGAACATGTGAGAATCGTTTCTCCACTGGATATGACCGTATTAATTGAAGGGGAGACCGGATCAGGTAAGGAGTACATTGCAAGAGCCATCCATAATAACAGTAAAAGGAGAGAGCGGCCATTTGTGGCTGTTGATTGTGGAGCATTGCCCAAAGGACTTGCGAATAGTGAGCTGTTTGGACATATAAAAGGATCATTTACGGATGCTATTTATAATAAAGTGGGTGTTTTTGAACAGGCAAATGGTGGTACACTCTTCTTGGATGAAATCGGTAACCTTACCTATGAGAACCAGGTAAAATTATTACGTGCTATTCAGGAAAGAAAAATTACCAGAATAGGTAATACAAAAAACATAGATATAAATATACGTATCATTGTTGCTTCCAATGAAGACCTGTTTGAAGAAGTTCAGAAGAATAATATAAGGGAAGATTTATACCACAGGATTAATGAATTTAAAATTAAAATTCCACCACTCAGGGAAAGGGATGAAGACATTCTTGTACATACGGATGAATTTATCAAACGCGCTGCAAAACGTTTTAAAAAAATGTAAAAGGATATGATGATAATGTGAAGAAATTGTTGATGCGATATCCCTGGTATGGTAACATTCGGGAACTGAAGAATGTTGTTAACAGGGCAGTATTATTGGCTGATTTAGAATTAATTACAATTGAACAAATTCCGGAGGAAATAAGAAATTACAGTATTTCTCAGGATTATCAGGTTGCAGGTATTGAGAAAGAAACACCGGTACTGGAACTCAAGGAAGCTGCGATTGAGGCAGAAAAGGAAGTGATTATCCATGCTCTTATCAGTTCGAACTATAATAAATCAAAAGCAGCCAGAATGCTTAAAATCGATCGTAAAACTTTGTATAATAAAATTAAACAGTTTAATATTCAATTTGATATAAAGGAAACCTGAATTGATCGGTGTCATTTATCTCATAACACATAAAACCAGCCTCTGATATTTCATTTAAATACGGATCATGTCTTCCGGAAATCCTGCCTGGAAATTTATTGACAGATAATCAATAAAAATGTTGGCAATCAATGCACAACTTTAATTACAGGAAAACCTGCCTCCAGCCATTCCCTTTTACCACCCAGATAATAGAAAACCTTCTTGTAACCGTACTTTTTTAATTTCATAGCTGCAATTTTACTGACCGGGCAATCATAATCAATGCTGTAAACAACAATTTCTTTATTCGGATCAATTTGTTTTTTAGCAACATCTTCATCCAATTTTAAAAAAGGGATATTGATTGCACCTTCAATGTGGATCCTTTTAAATGAATTTTCATCGAGGACATCGATCAGGATAACCTGCTTCTTATCAAGTTTACCCTTCAGATTTGTCAGATTAATCTTTTTAACCATTTCACAATACATGTGATTGGAAATATTCTTTTGATATATTTGATTTTTCAATCAACCAGTGCTTAATATCTTTCCATTAATTGAAGTGATCATGCTTATTTTTTCCATGCAGATAACATCCTGTAATCTTTTTCCATTTCAAACATCATTGATTTGATTATATCTTCAGTACCATAATCGTAGATATCAGAAATAATTTTCAGGCATTTCTTTTTTATTGATAAAAGTTTCATCATATCCATACAGATTTCATTTACCATTTCAAATCCTGTAATGTTAGTACTATTTTCTTTAACCTCACTCAATTTGATGTAATCGGTCCATTTTGTAAGTACTAATTTGTCATGGAACCGAATTCTGTCAGCGACATAATCAATATTCTGGTATGTCTTATTACATAATTCACGGAATATGTGATGAAGATCAAAAAAGTCCTGCCCGATAACATTCCAGCTGAAACATTTCAGCTTGTGAAAATAAATCTGGTAATTTGCTAACAGTTTATGAAGAACTGTAACTATTTCAGCTTGGTCCAGATTGCTAATCCGGTATTTGGGGGCTTTGATTTTCTGATTTGGTTTCATGTTCATTCTTCAACAATTACGGTACCATTTTGATATATTTTTATCGAACGCAAGAATTACTGCTTGTTTTCCCTGATTTTAAAACATTTAGAGATACACTTTAAAAGAATTTCTTTGACAGGGTGGGAGATAAAATGTGGAATTTTGAACCAAAGTGTGGTATAAAATCAACAGTTATTTATAATAATCAGCCATTCTTTGTTCAGTCAAGGGGATAGATGGGAACCGGATAGTCCGAAAATTTTTAAAAGTCTTTACCTCAGTTTATGATGATCTTTTCAGTTTTTGAACCTTTGTCCCAGTACATTTTCAGCAGATAGATCCCTTTGGGCAAACCAGAAATATTCAATTCAGCGGTATTTGTATTGAAGAAGTTTCTCAGGATGATCCGCTGTCCATTTATATTGTATAACTCTGCTTCAAAGTGTTTAATATCGGTTGGTATTTGAATGAATAGTCTGTCTGATGCCGGATTTGGATAAATAGATATGTTTCTTTCAGGTTATTGATCAATTGTTAATGCTCCCATCACCTCAAACAGGATATTCTCATAATATGCAATGCTGTCAGCTGGTGGAAGAATGCAAACATCGACCAGGTAATAATCAAGAGTACAGGTGTCAGACTCAAGGAATCCAAGTGAGATTGTATCTATCCCGCAGGGGGACATGATGCAACTGCCATAGAAAGCAAACAGGATGATATGCCGGTCAACCAGGTCGAAGAAAAAGTTATTAAAAAATGCTAATTTTAAAAATCCAAAATCCATAATTGAAAAGATGAACCAACAAACCATCCACGAAAAATATCCTGCCAGGATAATAGCTATTACCAACTTGTTATCTGTATTGATATATATTGCCGGAGCATATATTATTTATCAGCTTGGTCTTATCTGGGCACTGATATATATAGGCTATTTATTATTTCTGGAAATAAGGTTGCTGAGCACCGGCTGCCCGGATTGTTATTATTACGGCAAACTGTGTGCTTTTGGGAAGGGCAGGCTCAGCAGTTTATTTTTTAAAAAGGGTGATCCGGAGAGGTTCACCTGCAGGACGTTTACCTGGAAAGACCTGATCCCGGATTTCCTTGTGGCGTTGATCCCTGTGATTATCGGGCTGGTTATCCTGATTCTGGATTTTTCCTGGCTGATCCTTTTGTTGATGATTCTGTTGTTCTTTCTGAGCACTACAGGCAATGGAATCATCAGGGGACAGTATGCCTGCAAATTCTGTAAACAGGCAGAGATTGGTTGCCCGGCGCTGGAATTATTCAGTAGGAAAAAACAGCCCTGATTTATTCGTAACGCAGTGCTTCAGCGGGATTTTGTCTGGCTGCTTTTAATGATTGCATGCTTATTGTTAAGAAGGCAAGTATCCATGCCACTAGTCCTGCCCCTGCAAATATCCACCAGCTCAGATTTGTGCTGTAGGCAAAATCCTGCAGCCATGCCCTGCCACCAAACCAGGCTAGCGGGCATGCAATCAAAAATGCAAGGAGGATCTGTGAAGAAGAATTCCGGATAAGCAACCAGAAAATATCTATTACCATAGCACCATTGATTTTCCGGATACCGATTTCTTTTCTTCTGTTCTCAAGTAAAAAAGAGATCATTCCGATTAATCCCAGAGAAGCAATAATAATTCCCAGGATTGTAAAAACAAGAACCAGCATTCCCTGCCGTTTTTCCTGTTCGTACTGCTTTTCAAAATCTTCATCCAGGAAAAAATAATCGAATACCCCGTCAGGAAATAGTTCGGTGAACTTTCTACCCGTATATTTAATCAACTCATCAATTGCCCTGGATTCAAACACCAGTGTTATATATCTGAAATCATCTTCGATGAGATACATTCCCAAAGGTTCCACCGGATTTTGTAATCCTTTGAAATGATAATTTTTAAAAACACCTCTCACCGGATTGGAATTCCTGTTTAATGTTTTGGTTAGGGCTGCTTCGGGTGATTCCCAGTTAAAAACGTGAATGGCAGCTTCATTTAAAATCATTCCGCGGTTCGAACTATCACTCAAAGCAGGATCAAAAGCCTTCCCTGCCAAGAGTTCCAGCCCATAAATGGAAATAAAATCATAATCCACCTGGAGACAATTCATCATGCGTGTCTTATCGGCTGCCTCACCGGTAGGCCACATCATCCACCAGTATCTCCATCTTCCGGGAACACTTGAAGAGATTGTGGCTGCATAAACACCGGGATGGGACATGAATGCATCTTTAATAAACCGGCAATTTTTAAGGGTGACCTGATTTTCAGGAAACTCAATGATCAGTTTATTTTCTTTAATGAATCCCATATTGTAATTTTTCATATAAATGAGCTGCTTATATACAACGGCTGTGGCAATAATAAGGGAGATGGAAATGATATATTGTGCCAGAACCAGTATTCTTCGGACCAGGTTTCCCCTGTTTTGCCTGCCCAGCATACCTTTTATAACCAGGACAGGTTTAAAGGAAGACAGGAAGAAAGCAGGGTATGAACCGGCAAAAACTCCGATAACTAATATTATAATAAGAATATAGAGAATAAAAACAGGATCGGAATAGTGAATATCCAGCGAAAGATTTCCTATTCGGTTCAGAAACGGAAGGAACAATTCCACAAGAAACATCCCGACAATATGAGCAATGATAGCCAGGGAAACGGATTCACCCAGAAATTGCCAGATTAGTTGTTTTCTGGTAGCTCCTGTGGCTTTCCGGATCCCAACCTCAAAGCTTCTGGATGTATACCTGGCTGTTGACAGGTTCATAAAATTAAAGCAGGTGATCAACAGGATTAAAAATCCAATTACTGATACCATGTAAAGAAAAACCGGATTTCCTCCCGGTTCCACATCCCATTTTAACTGGTTCGCATGCAGGTGAATATCACGAACATGCCGCAGGAATAATTTCATATCCTCCCCGCTCCGTTCCAGATAATCAGGTTCAAGCTCATTGACCAGGTTGTAAATACGATTTTCAAAATCAACCGGATTAACCCATTCTTTTAAAATAACATAGGTCATCAAATGGTTAAATCGCCTGACTTCTTCCGGCATATCAGTCATAGACTTCTGGGAAATGGCCGAGAACATCACATTCATCCGTGCGTGTGTATTATGTGGAAAATCTCTCACAATACCCACAACTTCAAAATGATTGGTATCAATCTCAATGATCTCACCAATCCCGGATTTGTCAGCGAAGAACATCCCGGCAGTTGTTTCGGTTAACACCACCTTAAATGGTTGGTTCATGCTCTGAACAGGATCACCTGCCAGGATCTCTATGTCGAAAATTTGAAAAATCCCGGGATCAACAGTAAAGATGCCGGACATTTTGTGAGCAATATCACCATACCACACGACATTTGAACGCCATGGACCAATCCTTCCCAGAACTTCCACCTCTTCATAATTCATAATCTCATCACCAAGAAATCTGGGGATGGATGCAACTTTTTCTATCTCGTTATAAATATTGGAGATCTTTTCAATACGATAGGTCCTGTCCACTTCAGGATGGTAATTGTCAAAACTGGTTTCATATCTGACATAAATGAATATCATTACACATACCCCAATACCTATTGATAGTCCAAGGACGTTCAGAAGTGCAACCATCCTGTACCGGATAAGATTCCGAATGGCTGAAAGAAGACAGTTTTGGAACATGCAAAATTCTTTTGGTTAAAATTAATAAACTGGTGACTTGTAAATTATATTATTGAAACATTTAATGAAATCTTCCAATATATGTGCCAGTGACAATATATCATTAATTATTAATGTTTTATAATAAAATTCGTGAAGTCTGAAATGATCCGGAATGTTCAAAATACGTCACAATATGTCGTATTTTGAACAGAATTGTTAATTTTGGATTATATAAACTTAACAAATGGCAAAACCCGGCAAAATATTAATTGTTGATGATAACCGGACGATTCTGGATTCACTGGAACAATTATTAAAATTTGACTACCGCGAGATAACAACACGTACCAGCCCTGATGGTATCATTCCTGAATTAAAGCGGAATGACGTCGATGTTATACTGCTTGATATGAATTTCACACCTGGAATTACTACGGGTGAGGAAGGGATGATCTGGACAAGGAAGATCATGAAATATGATCCGCAGGCAGTCATCATTCTTATCACTGCCTATGGTGATATTGAGCTTGCTGTAAAAGCTATCAAGGAGGGTGCAATTGATTTCATCGTAAAACCCTGGGATCCGGAGAAACTGCTGGCAACGATCAGATCAGCATATGAGCTCCGGCAATCGAGGCTTGAGATCCGGAACCTGAGGGGCCGGCATTGTTTATATACCGATGAGATAGGCAAACAATTTGATCCGATCATTGGTAAATCAGAAGCTATTAAGGAAGTATTGAGAACTGCACAGAAAGCAGCAGAATCTGATGCAAACATCCTGATAACGGGTGAAAATGGTACAGGCAAGGAACTGTTTGCCAGGGAAATCCATAATCACTCAACTCGGGCAGGGGAAGATTTTATCGGTGTTGATGTTGGATCCTTAACCGAATCATTGTTTGAAAGTGAGATGTTTGGACATAAGAAGGGGGCATTTACCGATGCAAAGGAAGACCGGATAGGAAGATTTGAAATCGCATCGGGGGGGACACTCTTTCTTGATGAGATTGGGAATCTCTCTGTAAGCCTTCAATCAAAATTGCTCAGGGCACTGGAAGAGAAGATGATTATACCTGTAGGTTCTAATAGTCCACTGAATGTGGATATCAGGCTGATATGTGCCACAAACAGGAATCTGCAGGAAATGATGAAAAATCATACCTTCAGGGAAGACCTGTATTTCCGTATCAACACTTTGCAAATCATTATACCTCCATTACGCAGCAGAACAGAAGATATTCCATATCTGCTGGATTACTTCCTGGATAAATTTGGGCATAAATACAGGAAGCAGCATTTACAGGTTAACAGCGAGGGACTTGAAAGCCTCATGATCTATCACTGGCCTGGTAATATCAGGGAATTTAAGCACACTGTTGAAAAAGCAGTCCTGATGAATGAGTCGGGTATCTTGACTTGTGAGGATTTCTTTGGAAATACAGGATTTGATTCCATGAAAGGAGCATATGCGCATCTTCGTCTGGATGATGTTGAAAGGAACACAATCCGGCAGGCTCTGGTAAATGCAGGTGGTAACATAAGCAGAGCTGCTAAAATTCTGGATATCTCACGGACAACGCTTTATTCAAAAATGGTAAAACATGGTATTTAAACGATTTTATGTACAGATTGTAATCAGGATAACACTCATACTTGCTTTTTGCCTCTGGTTTGGTTTTGAATTCCATGACCCACCGAATTTTTATACCATCATTTTCCTTGGATTGTTAATAATCATCCAGGTCCTTTTATTGATCCGTTATGTTAACCGGACCAACCGGGAGCTTTCTAAATTCTTTATCTCATTGAAGGATAAAGACTCCAGTTTGAGATTATCACCGGATGATCAATATGGCACTTTTCGTGAGCTTGCTGATATTCTCCAGGAAACTGCAGATATGTTAAAAGATGCAAGGATTGAGAAAGAAAAACAATACAGGTACCTTCAATTTATTATCGAACATGTGGATATCGGGTTACTGAGTTTTCAGCAGGATGGAAGGATCATTCATTACAATCCGGCTGCCAGGAAGATGTTGAGAATGGAAAGGGTTACCGGACTCGAATCATTAAATACCATCTATCCTGAATTCAAACAAATTCTGCTTGATTTGGCACCGGGCAGGTCAACAATGATTAGAATTTCCCTTGGGGATGAAATGCTTCAGCTACTGATCAGGTCAACAGATTTTATATTTGAAAAGGATAAATTACGGTTAATATCTTTCCAGGATGTTAAGCAGGAGATGGATGCCCAGGAACTCTTGTCATGGCAGAGGTTGATAAAAGTACTCAACCATGAGGTGATGAACTCTCTCACACCTATCCGGACCCTTACTCATGCCATCCGGAGATCTGTCGCGGAATTGAAACCAGGTAAAGACAATGTGACGTTTGATCATTCACTTTTTGCAGATATCCTAAAGAACGCTAACCTGATTGAAGAAAGGAGCACAAATCTGGTTAATTTCATCAAACAATACAGGGATATTACAAAGATTGAAAAAATCTCTCCTGAAACGGTTCCTGTCCGGGGATTATTCACACAAATAACCGGATTTCTTAAGGAGGAACTGGCTCAAAAAAACATAACCTGTGAGGTTTCAGTAACTCCTGAAAACCTTGAAATTTTGTGTGATCCCAGCCTTGTCGAACAACTTCTTATCAACCTCCTGATTAATGCCATTGAAGCTCTGAATGGATGCAGCGGACCAGTGATTAGACTTCGTGCATTTCTTCAGGAAAATTCACATGTGATGGTCCAGGTCTCAGATAATGGCGTAGGTATCCCGGCAGATAAATCAGATGAGATCTTCACCCCATTTTATTCAACCAAAAAAGGCGGAACCGGTATTGGCCTCAGTTTTGCCAGGCAGGTCATGAGATTACACGGCGGGAATATTTCTGTACAATCGGTTCCGGGGAAAGAGACAGTTTTTACACTTGTATTCTGAGTAGCGCCAATTTACTTATTTGGCAGGTGTCTGAATATGATAGTTCCCCCATTTATCTACTACCTGTATATTCCTGGAATTATTAACCGGTCCGTGTTACTCCTGTGATTGCAGGTAATACGAAATTATTTGCAACTCATCTATTAAATCAAAGCAACCCATTCATATTCGGTTTCATCTTATAATTAATATCTGAACCGGTCAATTTTCCTGTTTAATTTTCATTTACTATTCCATCGTAACTGTTTGATTTTTGTTAACAAGAAACAAATATCTATTATTTATTGATCTACATTAAATTACAGACAAGTTATGAAAACAAAAAATGTATTATCACCAGGCATTTTAGGATTATTAATTCTGCTATGCCCTGGAGTTCCTGTTGGTGCACAGGAATTAATCGATCAAAAGACAGAGCAGCTGGATCTAAAACTACAGTTATTGGATTCGAAACTCGACCTTTTGGATTCTAAAATTAAATTGTGGGAATCAAAGCCTGAAGAGCTGGATGTCAGATTGCATGAAATAGATAATCAAATTAAAAATCTGACTTTTAATCCAAACGAGTTGAATTCAAAGTTTATTAAAATTGAAACAATGCTCAATGAATTGGAAAAGGCAAGGATTCCTCCTGTTATTCCCGAGCCTAAAATTCAGGAACAAGATTTGGATTTTCATATCGAGTACAAATCCGCTATCATGATGGATCCCGTGCGTCTGTTCGAGGGGACATTTCAATTATCTTATGAACGGTTACTTACCAGTAGATTTTCTGTTAGTTTATCCGGTCTGGCAACATATGCAACGGAAAAGGGGATGACCAATTATTTTTTTTCAAGGCAGGAATTGGCCTACTTTGATAAAGCAAATGATGCGTATATAGACTACCAGGGTGAATCTATAGCCGGTGGGGGAATAATCCTTCAATGCAGGGATTACCTGCTGGCTGATTACGCATCAAGAAGAAAGCCGCCGACAGGTTTATATGCTGCCCCTCAATTGTTATACAGGAGAATTCTAATCACCGGCGAAAGAATGGAGTATATTGATGAAGAGTGGGTTGAAAAAGAAATAAAACAACGGTTAAATGTATTCTCAGCAGGAACATTAATTGGAGCAAGGATCCCTTTTATGAAGGTCTTATTTGTAGATGTTTTTGTCGGTGGGAATATCAGGTTAAGCAAATATGATAAGGAGGCCGGCTTTACAAAATACAAGAACTGGTATAACATAGATTTCTCCGGCGTGTTTCCGACAGCAGGTGTAGGGATTGGCATTTTGAAATAACTGGTTAATATCATTTTGCGAGTAAATATTTGAATGGCTTTTTCTATTTAGGTAATTTTAAATAAATATTTACAGCAAACGATTTAAATATGTCTGCTGATGTTTACGAAAAACTCGCTGACTACCTTGATTCCTTACCGGCAGGATTTCCAGGGACTGAAAGTGAAGTGGAACTTCGCATTTTAAAACGCCTTTTCTCACCTGACGAAGCTGCCCTGGCAATGCATTTAACATTGATCCCTGAAAGTCCGGCTGTTATTGCTTACAGGGCAGAAATAGGTATTGAAGAGGCTGAGCGGCGTCTGAATGAGATGGATAGGAAGGGCCTGATTTTCAGCGTTCAAATCAGGAACAAACCGGTAAGATACCGGATCGATCAGTTTATTGTGGGAATCTGGGAAGGTCAGGTAAATAATCTGACACCCGAACTAGTGAATGATTTTGAAGAGTATCTACCGTTCTTTATCGACTTGGATGTTTGGCAAAAAATCCCTCAGCTTCGAACCATACCTGTAGGAGAAAGTATTGATTCATGGACCGAAATAATGGCTTATGAGCAGGCAGATAAAATTGTTTCCACCCACACAAAATTCGCTGTTCTCAATTGTATCTGCAGGCAGGAACAACATATCCTGGGAAAAGGTTGTGGCAAACCATTGGAGAGTTGCCTGAGTTTTGGCAGAGCGGCAGAACACAGTATACATATTGGGAAAAGCCGTGAAATTACCCGGGAAGAAACGTTTGAAATACTAAGGAGAGCTGAAAAAAACGGATTGGTTTTACAGACTGCTAATGCCAGGGATTCTGTATTTATCTGTACATGTTGTGGCTGTTGTTGTGGAGTACTTCGCAGTATCAAGCGTGATCCCAAACCTGCCGGCAGGGTTTCAAGCCCTTTTACAGTTAAGTTTGTTCAGGATACCTGTGCCGGATGTGGCACATGTATAGAGCGCTGTCAGATGGATGCTTTTTACCTTCATAATAATAAAGTGATATTGAATCCTGATCGTTGTATCGGATGCGGATTGTGTGTCACTACATGCACGACTGGTTCATTATCCCTGTTTC
>Ga0111176_1027_pt1 | contig 27915 bp, 19 predicted proteins | sample DeeMarSWOR324_28_FD_80229 | JGI IMG/M metagenome (GOLD analysis project Ga0111176, IMG submission 80229) | Bacteroides sp. SM23_62_1 | reverse complement strand
TTGAAGGGGGAAGGCATCGGCTTTTAGTTCAAAGTTTAAAGTTCAAAGTTTTTATTTACCATGCTCCATGCTATCAGTTTAAAGTTCAAAGTTTAAGGTTTAAAGTTTCAAAGTTATCCATTGTTCATGGCTCGCAATTCACAACTCACAACTTACGGCTTTCAGTTCTCAATTTAAGGAGATTCCCTGTATTACTACTAATAAATTACCTGAAAATTTATTTCATAAAAATTTTTAATAAAAACTAAGAATACTCATAAACCCAAAATATTGGTGTCATTTGTTATGGAATTATATGCCCGGCATTGTAATGGATAACCCGGATAATGATCAACGAAATTAATATACTTTTTTGGTTTGAATTCTGATTCATTATATTTTACTTCAATAGCAAATCCACTATCAGGATTCATTGTCACCACAAAATCAATTTCGTTACCATCAGCAGTCCTCCAGTATCTGATATCATCTTTATCATACAGTTGCCTGAGTCTGATAAAAAGATAATTTTCAATAAGTTCACCCCTGTCCAACCGTTGATCAACCGGTAAAAACTGTTTAAGCAAAATATTTCTCAAACCAAGATCATTAAAGTATATTTTTGGCATTTTGGTAAACTCTTTTCTGATGTTTTTAAAGAAAGGTCTGATCAGGTGTATATGGAAACACTTTCTTAAAACATATAAATAATTTTCAACTGCAGTAACAGACAGTTTTAAGGTATTTGATAATTCATTCATATTCAGGCAGGATCCTGTTTGGTGAGCCACTATACTCAACAGATTAAAAAATTTATCATGATGTTGTATTCCAGCTTCAAGAATATCACGCTTTATAAATGAAGTATATAGTTCCTTAAGTTTAAAGATTTTCTGTTCTTTTTCATCTGACAGGACCACAGCAGGGTACCCTCCATATGTCAGGTATTCATCAAACAAGGTCATGATCTCATTTCTTCTTGCAGAGATGTAGCTTTTATTTCGTCTTATTTCAGACCATTCCTTAACCAATAAATGATCACCTGTTCTGAAATCGAGAAATTCTTCAAAATCTAGCGTATATAATTCAAACAGATGCTTTCTCCCTGCAAGAGAATCTGTAAATTTTTTATCTATATAAAATGCACTGCTGCCGGTTGCAATAACTTTTATTTTTTCAGCAAATTTGTCGTAAAGCAATTTAAGGAAATTGGAAGGATTATCGAGATATTGCACTTCATCAATTAAAAGGTGTATTTTTTCATTACCTGGAACAGGAATGAACTTAAATATGTTTTCAGGATGTTCATTTAAAGAAGTAAGAAATCCCGGATCTTCCAGACTCATCTGGAATACCTTTTTGTTTTCACCTGATATACATTGATATAGCTGGTTCAGCAGTGTGGTTTTCCCTGTTTGTCTTGCCCCAACAATAACAGCATATTCCTTACGATCCAATTGTTCCTTTACTGTCCTGAAAAGTTTTCTCTCAAATAGTTGCATATCAAAATTGATGACAGAGTAACAAGAACAAAGGTATAAAATATTTTTAATAAATGAAAATTATCCGATATTTTTTATTTTATAAATAAATATTTTAAAATTTACTCTTTAAGTATATTTACCTATCAAATAGTGTAACTCACAATTTATTCCGGGAAAATTAAGGAATCAGATAAAATAGACATCGGGGAATTTGAAGGGGGAAGGTATCGGCTTTTAGTTCAAAGTTTACCACGTGAAATGCAACGAAGGAGCATATTTCACGTGGTTCAAGGTGAGTGTGGGATTTAGGTGTTGGGTGTGGTTGGTTATTCAGGTGATTCATGACTCACATTAGTTCGCTTTTGTTTCTATTTTCGATTTTTGACTTTGTTTTGAATTTCGGTTTTCGAATTTCGGTTTTATTTATTTTTTCGGTTCTCGAATTTCGATTTTTAATCAAGGATTTTAAGTTTTCTGTATTTCGAATAGAATTAACAATTATTCCTCCAACAACTCCCTCACTTTCTCAAAATCTTGATGCGTGACATCATTATATTCCAGGTCATTAAGGTTAAGGATAAATAACTCCCTGAATGTGCTGTAGCTGTCATCAAAAGTCCATGGTTTGTCTTTCCATTCATTATAAACAGCTTCTGCCTGATCAAATTGATTGTCAAATATATAAACAAGAGGTAAATATGTATAAACATATTCATAAGTTTCATCTGCCTTTCTTGCCAGTTGAGCAGACCGGAGTGCATCATTATACTTCTTTTCCAAAAGAAGAGAATAAGATAAGTAACAATAATCTGAAGCTAATGTTCTTCTGATAAAACTATTATCCTTATTCATTATAATGGCCCGTTCAGCAAAGTAGATTGCACTATCCGGAATTTGTTTTTCTTTATAAAAGTTTGCTCTGTCATACCAGTAATAAGATCCTGAAGTATCTGATAACATTGCCAGAAATGATTTATACCCGGTATCATCCAGTTTTTGTTCATTTGCTAATAAAATTGCCTTTTTTTCAACCTCGATAGCCCCCGGCATGGATACTTTATAGACAATTCGTGCATAATTATCATAATATTCTGGCCTAGCATTATTATTCACAGCCTTGAGGGCAAGATTATATGCCGGAACTAAAGAATCCACGGGTAAATGCTGATAGATTGTTTTAGAGATATAATAGCATAGCTCAGGATCTTCAAAGATATCATTCCAAGGACTTGTATTCAAATAATCGAAATTTTCCATTGCGTTATAGGCACAATTGATATAATTGTTCCAATCCTCTTCAGATTCATAGTAAAAAAGTACATCATAAAGATCTTTTGAAGTTTTAATCAATTCAATCACACTAATCGAAGTATCCTGAAGTGCTCCAGAAGTTAAAATATCCCTGATCTTATACATTATAGTGCCTACATTTCTGACAGCTCCATCTGGTCCAACTGCGAGCACATCTTCAAGATATACTTTGCTTTCATCCTTCAGCATTTTGATCAATTCCTTTTGCTCGGGTGTGATATATGCACTTGGTGATTTGATAGTTCTATAAAAACCTTCTATGTCAACACCGAGGCTAAAATTAACTGCTGCAAATTGCAGATCATATTCGAACCAATCAGGCATCTTTACTTCAATCCTAATTGCGTTCAGGAGTTCATTTTTACTGATTTGAGCACCTGAACCTCGTCCCAGTATGACAGGAAACGGATCAGGGACTTTTCTTACCCTGAATTCTTTTTCTCCGAGGTATAATTTATCACCAAAGTTTGTTATTCCAGAAAGACTGATGCTGGCTATTCCCTCTCTGGCAGGACGGACAATATAAGTATTTATAAAAGAGGAATCTATCCCTTCCTGTATACCAATAAATTTAATTGTTCCATTATCAATATCTGGTAGAAGTTTATCCGGGCTTATTCCAGAGGCACTGATTTCTACCGGATTGTCAACACCCAGATAGAGAACGTTCATCCTGGTCGGAGAGATAGTCCATGATGTTCTTATGTTTTCATATAATTCCTTCACGGCAATATTCTTAGCATTTATAGCCAGACTTTTTGCTTCCTCTGCCTCGTTCTTGGCCAACAAAGCCTTTTGCTCATTTTCTTCGGCCTTTAACATGGATTCATTCGCCAGTTGATTTGCTTTAACTGCCTCCTCACGCTGAATATCTGCAATTTCTTTTTGATCTATTGCTTTCTTTCTCTCTCTTACAGCCCAGATTGTGAAGCCTGCAAAAATAATGAGAAGCATTACAGTGAATGCGGCAACAACATTTCTTCGCCTGCGTCGGGATTTTTCGATTATTGATTTGCTATCTGTAATAAACTTTTCAAGTTGCCTGTTAAGGAATAATTTATCCTCGTATGGAGCTACATATTTAAGGTCTTCCCTGTTTAAATATACTTTCCGCCGTTCAAAGTTTTGATATGCATTATTAAGAAAATCCTTTATTTCCAGAAGTTCTTTCTCAACCAGTGTTATTTTCTCGTATATCTTCGTTGCAAGACTATCATGTCTCAACTCATATCTTCCACTTTCATCTTTATCCTTCAATATTCTCAGGTTTACAAACCTTTGCAACAGATTTGTAAGTTCTTCTTTACCAACCGGTTTACCAAGAGTCCTGGTAAAATCAGCGATCTCCTCTTCCCCAATCTGTTTTTTTGTTCCCTGGATAGATACAAATGCCTTCAGTAATACCAGACCTGTATCAGGATCTTCCAGTTCCCCGATCTGCTCCTCCAGAAAATGCCCCAGCAGGTCGCTCACATCTCCAACTTCTGCTAAAAGATCTTTTGTGAATTTTGGATGATCCTTATTCTTCTCAACAGCCAGATGGTACATCTTATCAAGTAAAACCTGCAAATAAGTGAGTTCAACCTCGGTACTTTCCGGGCTCAGTTTTCCCAGGATATTCTCCGCCAGTCCTTTTTCTACTTCTATTCCGTAAACTTTACAGGGTTCTTCAATAACATGAATAGCATTCTGCCACGTCATTTTTTCTATCCTGATGCGGTTGGTCAGGAAGGTGGGGATCTCTCTTTCAAACTCAATGGCTCCTGCCAGGTATTCCTCTCTCATCACAAACAGCAGCCTGCACTGAACATCCGAATCAACAATATTCTTTACAACCTTAATAAATTCCTTCCGCTCTTCCCTGTCACCAAAAATGAACACCTCTTCGAACTGGTCAAAAATGAGGTAAATGGGTTTGAAGTGATCGAGGTATAAAGATTGAAGTTGTTTGATGATTGATCGGTTTTCTTCACCCGTAGTTATGGCCATTTTAGAGATACCAGCTTTCAGGCTGGATGTAATATTATTTCTTCTCCTTATGTTGATCGGCAACCAGTCGCTGTCTTCAAATTTATTTGCCAGACCGCAATTTATCAGGGAGGTTTTCCCTGTACCCGATACCCCGCATATCAGCAGTAACTTATTCCCGAATACTTTCTGATATAGTTCTTCAATCTCATTATCCCTCCCGAAGAAGATGTCTTTATCTTCTTTGGTGTAGGCATCGAGGAATTTGAAAGGAGAGCTCATTCTAGTTACCAATTTTTTAGCAGTTTATATTATTTTGTAGAGATGCGCCGCGGCGCGTCCCTACAAAACATTAATATGACGCATTTCTGTAAATTCCCAAATACGCCGTCTCTACAAATTATTAAAACCTATGCCTCAACAGAACTTTTTGTCGGCGCTATCGTCCCCAGCAACTCCTTAAACTCCTCCACCAGCTGAGCATAATTGCTCAACGCCCGCAGATCACATTTCTCCGTCACTTCCGTACCGATATACATCATGTGGTCGCCCCTGAATTTGGTGTACATAAAAATGTCTTTCTTGATGCCGAATTTTTCCTTGGTATCAAGCACCTCTGAATGGGTATCTATAATTAAAGGGGAAAGATTCAAATACTCTTCAATAGATTTAATAGATTTCATCAACAGGACCGAATGGCTCTCAGAGAATTTCTCCTCATCGATTTCTTTTGCGGCAAAATCGGAATCGGCGCTGTTCAGCAGGTCCACCACATGATGGAATTTTGCATCCCTGTTTTTCGGTTTCATGACTTTGATTTCACGGACAGACACCAGGCTGTATTTTGCCAGGAAAGCAATTTTTAACAGGATAAACATTAATTTTTCTTCATATTCCACACATCTTTTCTCAATCTCTTCCTGTGTCAGGTTGATCTGGTAGTGACCGATCTCATTTCTTTCCGGAACCCAGAAATCAAGCGCTGCATAGAATTTCTTGTCGAAATTTTCACTGATCTCCGGCATGAACCATTCCTGTTTTGCATCCTGGTAAAGATTGCCAACAGCCCGGATCATCCAGGTGAAATTGCCCATAGAGAGTACCGACATCCGGTTTTCAAACTCCGAAGTAATACCATCCGGGATGGTTATTTTTTTCTTTATTGCATCCTGCCAGAGCTGCGACAACATGACAAAGGATACAAACTGCATGGTTCTCTCAATTGTCTTGAATATCTGGTCAAGCCGCATCCTGTCCAGTTCCCGCATGGATGCCGAAAAAAGCCTTCTCAATTCTACTCCAATGGGCCAGGGATAATTTTTAATGATCTGGTCACCAAGAATCCTGTAATCGACCTCTTCATCCTCATCTTCATCAACAATGAGATATTTGGCAAGGGAAGGACGATATTTGCTCATCTCCTGGAAAACCTGCCGGATTAATTCTTCGTTTATCTGTGCCATAAATAGTTATATTAATGACTAATAGTGAGGTAAATTATTAAAAAAAGTCGGATGAACCAAATAACAATTTAAATGATTGTTAGATAAGGAAGAAGGCTAAGGCTAAGGAAGGCATGGTCGCAATTGTCTCAATGGTCACAAGGTCGCAGAGTCAATGGATCAGATGGTAAATAAAGGAGATCCTTGATAAGTATCACACTTTGAATAATTAGATACAAAGTGCCGGCTTGAAATACGAAGAAAGAGTAATACCCTCATAAGGGTTGAGCAAGTTCTGCCGGTTGCCAACCGACAGTTGTATTAACGTTGGGCGATACAGAAAAGTCCGGTTGTTAACCGGACACATTGAGAGTCGGATTTCCAACTCCTGTCTCACGACTCACGACTCACGATATAAACCTCCGCGGAAACAAGGTCATCCTGAACCTGCCTGCCTGGACAGGCAGTATTCAGGATCTTCTTATTAAATATCTACTGGTCCTGGAGTAAAATATCTATTTTTGAAAAATAAAATTCTCTATGTGGATAATTATACTCCCGTCACCGGTAAAACGTATACACTATTCGGTGAAAATGTAACCACCAGACAATACTATTCTACAATCCGGGATGTGACTGACCATCTGCTGGATCAATTTTCATTGAGCGAGCAGGATCTGTTGAATTATCTTCAGAAAGTAAGCCGTAACAGATACTCCCTGGCCAGGATACTCAGAAAAAATCCACAAGGATCCAGACCAGGTATCATCCTTCATTATCTGCATAAAACATTGTCTGCCTATTCTCCAGGAGTAGAAGAACATCTCAGATCTGAACCATTCTATAAGTTTTTCACTGATTATGCTATCCTGACAAACCGTGCTCAGTACTACCTGTACATGATTATCATTGAACTGGTTAACAGGGTGTATAAAAGTAAATTCCTCGCATGTGATTATAAGATTGCCCTTCTCCCCTATTGCCTGAGGGCAACACAGACGGATTGTAAAGCCAGTCCGGATGAAGTTGATTATCTATGCAGGGGATGCCGGAAAGATTGTTTTATAAATAAAGTCAGCACATTACTTAATGAACAAAACATTCATCCCTATATCTGGAGGACCACCGGGCTTAAATCCCTTCTACGTCAACTGGTTAAAAGATATGACACTGTTGGTATCATGGGTGTTGCCTGCATCGTTGAACTGGCCAGGGGCATGAACTCATGCCAGGAAGCAGGTCTGCCGGTCATAGGACTTCCTTTAAATGCAAACAGATGCATTCGCTGGATGGGTGACTTTTATGAAAATTCGGTTGACCTGGAAGAATTGAAGTTGCTAATATCGTAAAGAATTCCATTTTTTTTTTGTTAATTATTCATAAGTTTATATGACGCCAAATAATGAAATGATGAATTATGCTTTGGTAACCGGGGCTTCCAGCGGAATTGGCTATGAATTATGTCTACTTTTTGCCAGAAATGGGTATAATCTAATACTTGTTGCCAGAAAAGAAGATAAATTAAGACACATAGCAAATGATCTTGAAAATAATTATAAGATTAAAACCCTTCTTATTCCCATCGATTTAAGCCATAAGAATGCTGCAGAAAAAATTTTCAGTCAGGTGCAGGAAAAATCTATCACTATAAATTACCTTGTTAACAATGCCGGCTTTTATGTGAAAGGAGCTTTTTCTGAAACATCATGGGAAGAGGAGCAGGGAATAATTCAATTGCAATGTTTAAATCACATCCGGCTTACAAAATTGTTTCTTCCCGGGATGTTAAAATGTGGAAAGGGAGGAATACTTAATGTAGGTTCAACAGGCTCATTTGTGCCTGGCCCTTATAATGCTGTTTATTGTGCATCAAAGAGCTTTGTACTTAGTTTCTCTGAAGCTCTTGCACAAGAAGTTGCTGATTCAGGGATTACAGTTACTGCATTGTGCCCCGGAGGAACCTATACAGCATTTCAGAAATTTGATAAAAGGAAAAAATCTATCCTGTTTCCGGTGATGAAAGCATCACGAGTTGCAGAAATAGGATATAAATCTTTAATGAAAGGTAAAAGAGTTGTCATACCCGGGAGGATGAACAAGATTCAGGTATTTTTTATTCGGTTCATTCCCCGGAATTTTATTGTCAGATTAACAGGATCAATAGTAGCAAAAAAATAACTCAGCATTTTTCCATAAATATTATTTCTTAAACAGTAAATCCATATCATTATGAAACGAACATGATTTTTATTAATCATAAAATCACAAAAAAGTATGATTAAAAAAATCATGTGAGAGCGAAGCGGTTGCATTCGTTCTCAAATTTTTAATTATTTTTTTTCCAAATAATTATAAAATTTTAAACGAATGAAACATATAATCTATGGAATAAAATATTTGTCAAATTATTGGTTTTTAGGGAAGCTGAACCCTCTTATCTGCGGACTTGTACTGCATAATAAATGTAATCTTCGATGTCGTCATTGCACTATAGTTGATCGTCCAAATGCCTCTTTAAAATACGACGAAGCCATTCATGTCGTTGATTCTTTTTATTCTGATGGGGGACGTTGCCTCTATTTAGAAGGTGGAGAACCTTTTATCTGGCGTGATGATTCTCACTCAATGGAAGATATTGTTTGTTATGCCAAGAAAAAGGGGTATTATGCAGTGATTATTTATACCAATGGTACACGACCTTTAGAATCAGAAGCTGACACAATTTTTGTCAGTGTTGATGGACTGCTCAAAACTCATGATAGCTTAAGGGGAAAATCATTTAATAAAATAATGGGTAATATAAAGCAATCCGGTCACCCTTCAATTTATATCAACTATACAATAAACTCAGAGAACAAAGATGAAATAGGTGACTTTTGCGAATATGTTGATAAGATACCACAAATCAAAAGTACATTCTTTTACTTTCATACACCTTACTATGGTTATGATAAGCTTCACCTTGATATCCAAACAAAAAATAAAATTTTGGTGAACCTGCTTAGACTTAAAAACCAATATAAAATTTTAAATTCCTCTGCCGGACTTAGATCAGCCATACGTAATGATTGGAAAAAGAATTCAGATATATGCGTAGTATACGAGGGTGGCAAATATTTTACATGCTGCAGGGAAAATAATAATGGTGCAACATGTGCAGAATGCGGTTATTTAAGTTACGCAGAAATTGATCAGACTCTGAAACTTAAACCCGGAGCGATAGTCAATGCATTGAAATATTTTTAACCACGGAAAAATGATAGTTACCAACTTTTTAAGGAAAAGAATAAGCAGACATTTCACCAAACAAAGTGAAATAGCGCTTCATAATAATATTCCGTCTTATCCATCAATAGAAGAAAGATTCAGTGATATTGATGAATTGGGAATTTATCTGCATATCCCGTTTTGTAACCAGATCTGTCCATATTGCCCCTATAACAAAGAGATCTTTAATGATGAGGCAAGTCAGAAATATGTTCGTGCGGTTATTAAGGAAATTAACACCTATGCATCCATTTTAACAAATAAACCGGTTACAAATTTCTATATAGGTGGTGGCACTCCAACTACCATGCTGGGGAAAGGCATTGAGGAAATAATCAACCATATTTACAAACGCTTTAATATGAAGTGCCATGTTCATATGGAAAGTCATCCGAATCACTTAACACCTGAAAATCTCAGTGCTATCGAGGGAATGAATGTAAAATATCTGAGTATTGGCGTTGAAGCTTTGCAGGACCGGCATCTGAAAGCCATTGAAAGGCCATACACCGTCAGAGAGGTGAAAAAAAGCGTTGAGAGAGCTGCCAGAAGCAACTTTCAGTGTATTAATATTGATTTTATTTTTGATTTACCCGGGCAGACTGCTGCTGAGGTTGAACAGGCAGCCCGTGATATCGTGAATCTGAGAATACAACAGGTAGCAACCTATCCCTTATTCAGATTTTCCTGTACCCGTTTGGGGAAGGAATTTCAAAAAAATAGAAATGAGATAGCTACGTTGTTCCGTCGCAGAAAATTACTTAAAATATTTGAAGACATTTTCTATGATGCGGGTTTTGAACGTTCTTCTGTCTGGGCATTTACAAAAAAAGGTGTTGATAAATATTGTTCTGTAACTGTGCCATTATATCTGGGATTTGGGGCCAGTGGAAGTTCCTATCTGAGAAACATATTTTTTGTTAACACATTTAATGTGATTGAATATATCAAGGCTATTGAAAAAGGAATGTCTCCAATTGCTCTTTCAATTGATCTTTCTGAAGAAATGCAGATGGCCGGGTGGCTTTATTGGCGGATATATGAAACCAAATTCAAAAAAAGTGATTTCCATGATAGATTTAATATAAGTTTTGATAAGAAATATGGATTAAAAATGAAGATACTGAACCATTTAGGTTTTATAAAACATAATAATGATCAAATCAGTCTGTCAGACAAAGGGATATATTGGATTCACGCTTTCGAAGATTTTTTCTCTATCAATTATATCAACAAACTCTGGGGTACTTTAAAATCCGATCCCTGGCCGGTGAAGGTGGTTTTGTAAATCAGTTATAATTCAACATTATCAGAATAATTTATAAAACTTTTAATCTTCGGTTATTAACTTCTTAATCCTCTCAATCTGTTTTTGCTTATTCACCTCACGCAGGTTCCTTGCAGTTTCAGTGAAGTACTGGTGTCCTGAAATGAATTTCACCTGGAGTTTATTCCAGTCATTAAATGAAGTTATTTTGTTCTGTTCGGCCAGTTCTTTGAAGAGGGTATTGGAGACGGGGATCATGTCACTCCTGCCCAGGTAATCCAGGTCAGAGTCACAAATGATTGCTTCAAGCAGGTTTTTGGGTTTGGGTGGAAGTTTTGTAGACATAATGATTTCACATATCTTTTCGATCTGCTCCTCTGTATATCCATACTTTGGAAGAAATTCCCTGGCGAGTCCGCATCCAAGATCTTCATGGTTATCGTAAGCTATCGTATGTCCCGCATCATGGAATAGTCCGGCGGTTTTTAAAATAAGTATTTCCTCATCCGTACATCCCTCAGCCCAGCCAATTAATTCAACTTCAGTTACAACATCCACCGTATGCTTGACATTGTGATAATACAGAAATTTCGGCAGTTCTTTCTCAAGTTTATCTAATATAATTTCCTGTATATCAGTAAATTGTATTAACTTAAACTTGGTTTCAAACATGTCGTTAGGAACCAGACCTTCCCCATTAATTGAAAATTCCGGCCTGAGGCCTTTTACGGTGAACATTTCCAGGTCGCCTTTATACTTAACCGGGAGCTTTCCATAATATTCGCAAACAAAGAACTCTTTAACGAGTTCATTGGTCATGACGGATAACAGGAGTTTGCCAACATCAGCCGCAGATTCCATTCGCGTGGCGATATTTACAGTATCACCTTTTATGTCATATGCAATCTTTTTCTTCCCAATAATATTGGCAGTTACGGGTCCGGTATGAATACCCATCTTGATATCCCATATTCTTTTCTCCTTATCAGCATTTTTCTGGTATTCATCGAGGTAATGCTGCATCTCCAGGGCAGCCAGGACAACTTGCACCGGATTGGTTATATTCTTGATGGGTATCCCTCCTGCAGCCATATAGGAATCGCCGATGGTTTTTATCTTTTGAATCTTATATTTTTTTAAAATGGAATCAAAATGAAACAATACCGTATCCAGTTCATCCATGAGAGCCTCCGCATCCATGTCATCTGATATCTTGCTAAAGCCATGAATGTTGGCAAAAAGAACAGTCACCATCTTAAATTTCAGAGTCTTCGGAGCTTCAAGTTCCTTTTCTTCATATACGGCACCTTTCTTCTTCAGTTCAGATAATATCTCTTTAAGGTTCTCCAGCTCATCCTGCAGCCGTTCAGTCTCCTTATTAAGTTTTTCATTCTGCTCAATCAGCTCCTGGTTCTGTTTTACCAGCTTTGATATCCTTTTCAGTAATTCTGCATTCTGCTGAGACATATGCGTCGTTTTCTAAAGAATGAAATAATTATATTTTTACTGAACCACGATAAATATATAAATAATAATTCAAAGAATGGAATATTGAAATGTTGGAATGAACCCTAAAATTCAAATCCCCGGGAACAGTAGTTACAGATACCTAGTTGTCTGTTGTCTGTTGCCGGTTGTGATTTATTAAACGAAAGGAATATGAGACTGGGGATTGAGTGTGATTAACCACAGAGGATCACAGAGTATTAAAGAGACCCTCTGAAAATTTTAATACACCAAAACATCAACCCGCACCCAATTAATCACACCCACCAATATACTAATATACCAATAAACCAATATACCAATATACCATTTCTCCATCATTCCATTAATTTTGTACTGATGAACCAAAACCTGATATGAAGAATATTCTGTTTTTAGTTCTTCTGACTTTTTCCTGTCTTGCATCCGGACAGAGATCCGGAAAGGAATTCACGATTGTGTTTTACAATGTTGAGAATCTGTTTGATACGGAAGATGAGCTATTGAAAGAAGATGAGGAATTCACACCGGTTTCAGCTAAAGGTTGGAACCAGGAAAAATATGAGAAGAAGCTGGAGAACATTGGCCGCGTGCTCAGCTCTATTAAGTCATCCGGACTACCTGAGATCATTGGTCTGTGTGAAATTGAAAACAGGAAAGTGCTTGATGACCTGGCTGGAAGCAAGTCACTGAGAAAAGGGAATTATTCCATTGTACATAGTGACAGTCCTGATAAACGCGGCATTGATGTAGCCTTTCTGTACAATCCTGAAAATTTCACCGTTCGTGGCTATCATACGATTCCGGTAATATTCCCTTTTGATTCAACTGAAACGACAAGGGATATCCTGTATGTAACCGGTACCGATCAGGAGGGCGAAACATTACACTTTTTCGTCAATCATTGGACTTCCCGCACCGGTGATTCAGGAGAATCTGAGTTCAAAAGGATCTTTGCCGCTGTGGCTCTCAGGAAAGAAATTGATGCACTGATGAACAGTGACCCAAAGGCAAAAATTGTGATCATGGGGAACTTAAATGATGAACCTACGAACAGGAGTATTTATGAAATGCTTCTTTCCAATAATAAGCGTAAGAATTTCTCTTACAGGGAGTTGTACAACCTGATGTATGATATGCACAACACGACAGGTACAGGTACTTATTATAATCAGGGAAGATGGACCATGCTTGACCAGATCATTATTTCCCGGCCATTGCTGAGCGACAGGTCAGGGCTTCATACCGATTATGAGGGAGGGAAAATCCTGAAAGAGGAATGGATGCTCAACCAGGATAAAGAATCAGGAGAATTTATCCCGAATCCCACATATATAGTAACAGAATACAAGGGAGGTTTCAGTGATCATCTGCCGGTTTATGTAACGTTGGTCAAAGAATAGGCTGAGGGAGCATGGTTCCTGGATTTTCCACGACAAGGAAAGTACTATGTCATCCCGACGAGCGAAGCGAGGAGGGAACTCGTTATCGATTATGGTAACCAAAAATTCGGAGTGCTACAATAAACATTATTTTGCAGGAGCTGACGAGGTCCCTCAGTCGCTTCGCTCCTTCGGGATGACATCAATTCTGATTACGATGATGTATATTTAATTAATTATTGAGGCACTATTGAATTAACTATTGCAGCATTACCGAATTAACTATGCAAAAATCGAGTCGATGGAATTTCAGTTAACATCTGACTATCAGCCAACAGGTGATCAGCCTGAAGCCATTCAGCAGCTGACAGAGGGGATATTGAACCAGGATAAATACCAGATCCTTTTAGGTGTTACAGGTTCGGGAAAGACTTTTACGATTGCCAATGTTATTCAGCAGGTTCAGCGCCCAACTCTGGTCTTGAGTCATAATAAGACCCTTGCAGCGCAACTTTATGGTGAATTCAAACAGTTTTTTCCGAAAAATGCGGTGGAATATTTTGTGTCTTATTATGATTACTACCAGCCTGAAGCATACATTCCCGTAACGGATACGTATATTGAAAAGGATCTTTCGATTAATGATGAGATTGAGAAACTCCGTCTCAGCACCACATCTTCACTTTTATCGGGAAGGCGTGATGTGATCGTGGTCTCGTCTGTATCATGCCTGTATGGTATTGGCAACCCGGAAGATTTTTATTCCAATACATTACATATTGAAACCGGACAAGTCATCAGCCGTAACCAGTTCCTCAGAAATCTTGTCGACAGTATGTATTCGCGAGCTGAGATTGACTTTAAGATGGGAACATTTCGTGTTCGGGGCGACAGTGTTGATATTTATCTTGCATACAATGACCTTGGCTACAGGATTATTTTCTGGGGTGATGAAATTGAAGCAATTGAATCTTTTGACCCTGTTAACGGGAATACAATTGACAAGCTTGATGCTGTCATGATTTATCCGGCAAATATTTTTGTCACAACAAAATACCGGCTTAAATCGGCCATTGAGCAAATAGAGCAGGATTTGATCAAACAGATTGATTTTTTCAGGGACCTGGGAAAAGAGGTTGAGGCAAAAAGAATCGAGGAACGGGTAAATTACGATATTGAGATGATTAAGGAACTAGGCCATTGTCCGGGAATTGAAAACTATTCAAGGTATTTTGATGGCAGGGCCCCGGGTACACGACCATTCTGTCTGCTGGATTATTTCCCTGATGATTTCCTTATGATTGTTGATGAGAGCCATGCTAGTATCCCACAAATCAGGGCAATGTATGGTGGCGACCACTCGCGGAAACAAACACTCGTTGAATACGGGTTCAGGTTACCGGCTGCCATTGATAACAGGCCCCTGAAGTTTGAGGAATATGAAGACATGATCAACCAGGTAATTTTTGTCAGCGCCACACCCGCTGATTACGAGCTTGCTAAGTGTGACGGGATTATTACCGAACAGGTGATCCGTCCTACAGGATTACTTGATCCTGTGATTGAAGTAAGACCCAGCCTGAACCAGATCGATCATCTACTTGGCGAGATCCATGAACGTACAGGGAGAGATGAACGGATGCTCGTAACTACCCTTACTAAAAGGATGGCCGAGGAACTCACCAAATATCTTCTAAAACTGAATATCAGATGCCGTTATATTCATTCTGATATTGATACCCTTGAACGTGTTGAGATCATTGAAGGGCTGCGGAAAGGTACTTTTGATGTGTTAGTTGGGATAAACCTGCTGAGGGAAGGATTGGATCTGCCTGAAGTATCACTTGTAGCCATTATCGATGCAGATAAGGAAGGATTTCTGAGATCGGAGAAATCTCTTACACAGACAGCTGGCCGGGCTGCCAGAAACCTGAATGGCAAAGTGATCATGTATGCTGATACCGTTACACATTCCATGCAGAAAACCATTGATGAAACAAACAGGAGAAGGGAAAAACAACTGAAATATAATGCCGAAAACAATATTACACCACAACAGATTGTCAAAGCTTCGAAAAATATTATGGGATTACCCGTTGACCAGATCTCACGTCCCACCTATTATGCTGAACCTGAGGAGGTGAATATTGCTGCTGATCCGCTGATACAATACATGGACGCTTCAGCTATCAGGAAAACAATAGATAAAACACGCAGAGCTATGGAACAGGCAGCAAAAAAACTGGATTTTATCGAAGCTGCCCGGCTGAGAGATGAGTTATATGCCTTGCAGGAAATACTAAATAAGAAATAACAGAATAATGAAATAATAGTATAAGTCGCAAAGTTGCTACTAAAGAAGGCTAAGGCTAAGGCTAAGGTAGTGTGAAGGTGTGTTAGTGTGTAAGTTTACAAGTTATAAGGTACTGAGTACAGAGTACAGGTTACAGGGAACAAGGTTTTGTGGATTTAGAGTAAAGTGTATGAAGTTCTGCCGGTTGTTAACCGGCAGCTATAGTAAACCAAGGTGTAATAGTAAACCCGGTTGTTAACCGGGGTAAATGATTGCAGGATCGCTAGGTCGCAAAGTCGCAGGATTACAGGGATTTGCAGATTTGTATTTGTGTGAAGGTGCTAACGCGGGAAGGTGTGAAAGTTATGCCGCCTGCAAGCCCAGGCAGGATTGCAATCCGGCAGACCGAAACCTCATGAATGATATAGTAAACCCGGTTGTTAACCGGGGAAATGATTGCAGGATCGCTAGGTCGCAGTGTCGCAAAATATAAAACCCCCTGAAAGGGGGTCAAACAGCTGGAACAAAATGTCCCTTTAATAACTCCATACTAATAGAATAGAAATTATCCCAGATACGACTTCAGTAATTTACTCCTGGAGGTATGCCTGAGCCTTCTGATAGCCTTTTCCTTGATCTGTCTGACTCTTTCCCTGGTTAGTCCGAATTGTTCACCAATCTCTTCCAGGGTCATCTCCTGCACACCTATTCCAAAGAATAACTTTATAATATCTCTTTCACGCTCCGTTAATGTAGCCAGTGCCCTGTCTATTTCTCTGGAAAGGGATTCATTTAACAGGCTCTTATCAGCATTCGGAGAGTCATTGTTGGTCAGGATGTCGAGCAGGCTGTTATCTTCTCCATCAACGAAAGGTGCATCAACGGATACATGCCTGCCGGATACTTTCAGGGTATCTGAAACCTTTTCCTTTGGAAGATCAAGAATATCAGCAAGTTCCTCAGGTGACGGCGTTCTTTCATATTCCTGTTCAAATTTAGAAAAGGCCTTATTTATCTTATTAAGTGATCCTACCTGGTTAAGCGGCAAACGGACGATACGAGATTGTTCAGCAAGAGCCTGGAGTATGGATTGCCTGATCCACCAGACTGCATAGGAGATAAATTTAAATCCCCTGGTCTCATCAAATTTTTCAGCAGCCTTGATCAATCCCAGGTTTCCTTCGTTGATCAGGTCTGGCAGGCTGAGTCCCTGGTTCTGGTACTGTTTGGCAACCGAGACAACAAACCGCAGGTTTGCTCTGGTCAACTTCTCCACGGCATCACGATCACCCTTCTTTATCCTCTGTGCAAGCTCAACTTCCTCTTCTACCGTGATCAGATCTTCCTTCCCGATTTCCTGTAAGTATTTATCTAATGATGCACTTTCCCTGTTAGTAATTGACTTCGTGATCTTTAACTGTCTCATTTTCTCTCCTCAAAAATTTCTGCGAAAGTATACTATTTATTAACTCGTGTCAAGTAATATAACGATTTTTTAACAACAAAAAGATCTTCAAATGCAAATCTTTTCTTTCAGCCGGGTTAAATGTTCCAATTTTAAAGGCGTATAGCGTAATAGGCGATCAGGCCTTCAGGATAGATCCCTTCAATATAAATTCCTCCTTCTGCCTTCTTAATAATATCATTTAACTCGTCGGAATCTTTAACGGATTTATTATTGATCTGAGTGATGATGAATCCTTCGCGTATTCCAGCATTCCTGAATTTCCCAGAGGATACGGTTATCACTTTCACACCCTCTTTGATGCCAAGTTTTTGTTTCTCCAGGTCCGTAACTTCTCCAAAAGTAGCACCCAGCACAGAAATGGTTTGTTCTTTCTGGATTAAACCTGTACCCCCCTCGGGATTGCGGAGTATAACATTTAACTGCCGTTCCTTATTTTTACGAACTATTGTGACTGTTATTTTGTCATTCGGGCGATAACGGCTGACCTGCTCCTGAAGTTCAGATGCAGTGTTAATCCTTACTCCATTAATTGCCGTAATCACATCCCCAAGTTCAATACCTGCCTCAATGGCAGCGCTGTTCTGACGAAGCCCTGTCACCAGAACGCCTTCTATCCGGGAAATATTGTACTCCTTTGCATTTTCTGCAGTAACGTCCGTGATAGTAACACCCAGTATAGCTCTTTGGACAGTTCCATATTCGATGATATCATCCACAACTTTGTGAACAATACTTACCGGTATTGCGAACGAATAGCCACTGAATGCCCCGGTTCTTGAAGCAATGGCTGCATTGATACCGACCAGTTCTCCGCGCGTATTAACCAGTGCTCCTCCACTATTGCCTGGATTAACAGCAGCATCTGTCTGAATAAATGCTTCAATGGCCAGTTCCCCAAGAATATTTATATTTCTGGCTTTCGCACTCACGATGCCAGCTGTCACAGTTGAAGTAAGGTTATATGGATTACCGATAGCCAGCACCCACTCCCCCAGCCTGAGCTCACCCGAATTTCCATAGACAAGGAAAGGTAAACCAGCACTCTTGATTTTTAATACAGCAAGGTCTGTTGTTGGATCAGTTCCGATAATCTCAGCATCAAAAGTCCGCCTGTCATTTAAAACCACTTCGACAGCCTGTGAACCCTCAATTACATGATTATTTGTGACAATATATCCGTCAGAAGAGATTATCACACCGGATCCATAACCCACAACTGGCTCCGGGTCACTGTATCGATAACCGAAAAAGAAATCATACAAAGGATTCCCTGTACCTTCCCTGAGCACTTTGGTCTTTACATGTACAACAGCATCAACAGCTCTTTCAGCCGCTAATGTGAAATCAGAAGGTGCTGCATCAGCATCTCCTGGTAAATTGACATATCTAACAGCAGGTTTTTCCTGTACAATAATTGCCGGTTCTTTCTGATCAAGCATTGCATATAATATCAATGCAATCAATCCTCCAATGATTGCAATGAATACCGATCCTAAAACTTGCCTGGCTTTCATCTCTGTCTTTTTAATAAAAATTGTATTATAATTATAAATTTTTCTTGTTTCCTGTATATAAAGACGTAAAATCTGAAATCAGTAACAGGAAATAATTCAAAACATGGTCTTGATTCCTGTATCTGTCTTTATTTTAACCAACTCATTGTATTTAACAAATATCCCCGGATTTTGTTTATTTCAAAAACTGTGCCCTTATACACTGAATTCTACAAAATTACGAAATCATAACGAGTCATTCCTTCAATATGTTACAAATAGTTTATAATTTTAAGAAAAATTAACAGATTCCCCATGGTTACGCATTTTCATAAATATCATGGCACAGGTAATGATTTTATTATGATGGATGCCAGGAACAGTAATTTTGTTGCGCCTGACCCTGACATTATTGCATGGCTCTGTAACAGAAGGCTGGGTATAGGAGCAGACGGACTTGTTACAATCCATTCACATAAAAACCTCGATTTTTTGATGAAATATTACAATTCAGACGGAATTGAAGGTTCATTATGCGGAAATGCCGGCAGATGTGCTATGGTGTATGCGAACAGGTTGGGTATCGTTAAACAAACCGCCAGATTCGAGGCTTATGACGGTATTCATGAAAGCTTGATCAATCCTGATAAGACTGTAAAACTGACAATGCTCCCCGTATCAAATGTCAGATATTTTAATGATCATTATGAGCTTAATACAGGATCACCACATTATGTTAAATTTCTTGATTCAGTCGAAAAAATGGATGCCAGGTCAGAAGGTGCCGCTATTCGTTACAGTCATCAATACCAAAAAGAAGGAATTAATGTGAATTTTGTATCCGCATATAAGGATGGTATTTACGTACGTACTTATGAGAGAGGTGTGGAAGATGAAACCCTATCCTGTGGAACGGGAAATATTGCATCTGCCATATGTGCAGCTATACATACAAAATCTAACAAACGCATATATACTGTTTACACACGTGGTGGAATACTCCGTGTATCATTCGACAGAACAGGGGAAGAGCATTTTGAAAATATAACCCTGGAAGGACCCGTGAAGTTCGTCTATGAGGGAGATGTTGAAGTTTAGGAAAGAGTAGGGAGCAGGGAGCAGGGAGTAGGGAGTAGGGAGTAGGGAGTAGGGAGCAGGGAGTAACTCCAGTACCTATGATAAAAGCAAAGGAGTAAAGACCTGTTGCCAGCCGGACACATTCAGTCACCTGAGGTTTTAAACCAGACCATTTGATCCCGGACCAGCACAGGTATGGAACAGAAATGGAGAAATTGAGCAAAGAATTGAAGGAACGAGGGAGAAAGGGCGAAGGAGCGAGGGAACAAAGGAACGAGGGAGCGAAGGAGCAAAGAAACGAAATAGTGTCAGCAATCCAGAAGTATTACAGCCCACGAATTTATTCGTATGAAAATATGGTAAAAAGATGTAAGAGCGAAGGAGTAAGGGAATTTGAAACACTCTACCCTTCTCACACCCACACCCACAATCCCACACATGCTACCATGCGACAATTGCGACTATTGAAACACTTAAATATATGAAAAAACTACTAACACTGTTATTCCTTTCCATCCCAATAATCTATTCTGTGGTCTTTGCCCAGAACAACGATGAGACCCTGGATGCGCTTAACCGTCGGTTTGAATATCTGAACCACAGGCTTGATCAAATTGAAAAAACCGTCGACGACATTCTCTGGTATCAGAAAGTGGGTGATATAGCATATATAGACAAGGTATATATGGCAGGTCCTCCTTTATGGAAGGAAGAAAATCCCACAGGAATAGGGGCCGGCAATCCTGTTAAATTCTGGTCATATGTATTCATACCCAGGGATCTCGATGCAGCAAAAAAATATCCCCTGATTGTATTTCCCCATGGAGGTGTTCATAGCGATTTTACTACCTATTATACCCATATAATCAGGGAACTGATGGCACAGCAATATATCGTTATTGCAGCTGAGTACAGGGGTAGTACAGGTTATGGCAAAGCACACTATGAAAAGATTGATTATGGTGGGCTGGAGATAGAGGATGTAGATGCCAGCAGGGCCTATATGATAGAAAATTGTGAGCTGGTCGATAAAAACCGCGTTGGGATTATCGGTTGGAGCCACGGAGGACTGATAGCACTGCTGAATATATTTGAACACCCCAAAAATTATCACGTTGCTTATGCTGGTGTACCGGTCAGTGATCTCATAGCCAGGATGGGATATCAGACCCAGGATTACAGGGATCTGTATTCCGCCGATTACCATATTGGTAAAACTGTCAATGAGGATGTGGAAGAATATAAACGCCGTTCACCGGCCTGGAATGCACATAAACTGCAGACACCGTTGCTGATTCATACAAATACAAATGATGAGGATGTCAATGTCCTTGAAGTTGAACACCTGATTAAATCACTCAAAGCAGAGGGGAAAAAGTTTGAATATAAAATCTATGAAGAGATCCCTGGCGGACATTCATTTAACAGGATGGATACCCGAATAGCGCGGGAGATCAGGCTTGAGATTTACAAGTTTCTTGCTAGATATTTAAATCCCGCAAAGCCGTTTAAAAGTTTGGATGAGCTTGAAAAAGCGGCTTACAGGTTTTAAGAGCATGGGGCATGGAGCATGGTAGGAGGGGTAATTAACTTTTTCCTTTTTACTTTTTCCTTGAAATCACTTTCAGTGCTTCTCTCCTGCTAAGTGAGTGTAAAGGATATGAGTTTACAAATTCCAGTACTTTGTCCGGGTCGGTTTTTGAATATTCACGCAGGGCCCAACCAATGGCTTTGCGGATCCAGAAGGTGCTGGATCCTGATAGTTCCCTGATAAATCCAAACAAAAGTGCAGTATCTGTAGTGGATTTATACTTTAACTGAAAGAGAAGGCAGGTCCGCTGCAGCCAAATATTTCCCGATTCCAGCCATTCCCTGGTTTTGGGTTTAATCATGTCAGGATATTTCTTAAAGTAAGGCCCGACCAACCATGCAGCAATACCGTCCACTGTATCCCACCATGATTTATGTATGATCATAAATTCGAGTAACCCGATAAGATCTCTGCCAGGATCATTAATATATTTAAGGAGTATTTCAATGCCAGCATGCTGCCATTCACGTTTTTCCTGTGACCAGCATTCATGAATCACAGCATTCAGATACTTATCACCTGGGAGCCCATGCTTTTTAAGGAATGACTTAATAATTGATCTGAATACAGGTGTTTTTATTCCGTAGAATTCGGATTGTTCCTTCATGTATTTCTTCATCCCCGCTGCAAATACAGGATTCTGAGTGGATTCAAATTCGTGTTGAAGTGGGACTAAATAGGATTGCATGATTGGATTTTTGATGCATAATTACTGACGCAAGTATCAGCAATTATGCATCTATATTAGCATACTTTGCATGGGTTTCGATGAATTCACGTCTGGGGGGTACTTCATCGCCCATGAGCATGGAGAATATTCTGTCAGCTTCTGCAGCACTTTCTATGGTTACCTGGCGGAGTGTACGTTTATCAGGATTCATCGTGGTCTCCCAGAGCTGTTCGGAATTCATCTCACCCAATCCCTTATATCTCTGTACATGTATACTGCTATCGTTTCCAAGCTCTTTGAGAGTTTGTATACGGTCTTCCTCAGTCCAGCAATACTTTTCAAATTTCCCTTTTCTTATAAGATAAAGTGGAGGTGTTGCCACATACAGGTATCCTTCCTTAATAAGTTCCTGCATATATCTGAAGAAAAACGTCATGATGAGGGTGGTGATGTGACTGCCATCCACATCTGCATCTGTCATGATAATTACTTTATGATAACGGAGTCCTTCGAGGTTCAGTGCCTTACTGTCTTCTTCTGTTCCAATGGATACGCCCAGAGCCGTGAAGATATTCTTTATTTCTTCATTCTCGAAGATCTTATGCTGCATGGCTTTTTCAACATTCAGGATTTTACCGCGCAGTGGCATAACGGCCTGAAAATGCCTGTCTCTTCCCTGCTTGGCGGTACCTCCTGCTGAATCTCCCTCCACCAGGTATAATTCTGATATAGAAGGATCCTTTTCAGCACAATCTGCAAGTTTACCCGGCAATCCGGCACCGGACAGAACATTTTTCCTTTGCACCAGCTCCCTGGCTTTCCTGGCAGCATGACGCGCCGTAGCAGCCAAAATAACTTTCTGAACGATCACTTTGGCATCCCTTGGATTTTCTTCCAGGTAATTTGTCAGCATGGTACTGACAGCCTGGTCAACAGCACCCAGTGCATCTGAATTGCCCAGTTTTGTTTTTGTCTGTCCCTCAAACTGGGGTTCCTGTACCTTGATAGAGATGATGGCAGTGAGCCCTTCCCTGAAATCATCACCATTGATATCGAATTTGAGTTTTGCCAGCATGCCTGATTTCTCGGCATAATTTTTAAGTGTCCTGGTGAGTCCACGCCGGAATCCTGCCAGATGAGTTCCCCCCTCAATAGTATTGATATTATTGACATAGGAATGCACATTTTCGCTAAAAGAGGTATTGTATTGCAATGCTATCTCCACCGGCATATCTCCTTTTTCGGTATCGATATAGATAATATTTTCCGTGAGCTTTTCACGTGTTTCATCCAGATAGTGTATAAACTCCTTTAATCCAGTTTCAGAAAAGAATTTCTCACAGCGAAACTGGCCCGGACAGATACCATTTTCACCATAACCATTGTCATTACCATTGTACTCTCTCTCCCTTTTATCAGTAATTGAAAGTTGAATTCCCTTATTCAGGTATGCCAGTTCTTTTAACCGGGATGCAAGAATCTCAAAATTGAAGTCCGTGGTGGTAAAAATTGTATCGTCCGGCATAAATGTGACAATTGTGCCGTTTTTATTGGTCTCTCCCACAACTGTTACATCTTTAAGTGGTTTCCCACGCTCATATTCCTGAACATGGATTTTCCTATCCCTGTGAACCTCAGCCCTTAGTTTTGATGAAAGTGCATTAACGCAGGATACACCCACTCCATGCAATCCCCCTGAGACTTTGTAAGACTCTTTATTGAACTTACCTCCAGCATGCAGCATTGTCATAACAACCTCAAGTGCCGATTTTTTCTCTTTTTCATGAAAATCAATCGGGATGCCCCGTCCATCATCAATAACAGTAACAGATCCATCCTCATTAATGATGACCTCAATATTTTTACAGTACCCGGCAAGTGCTTCATCAATGGCATTATCTATTACTTCATAAACCAGATGGTGTAATCCTTTGGTACTGACATCTCCAATGTACATTGCCGGTCTCTTTCGCACAGCTTCAAGTCCCTCAAGCACCTGTATGCTCTCAGCTGAATATGCCTGGTTGGGGACATTTTCTGAATGATTCATATCAAACAATGTTTTCTCTTCTCTATCCATACTTCATATTTACAGAACATCAAATGTTCAGATTTATACAAATTAAAATCCTTAAATTTTGGGGTGATTTTTTAACCTCTGCAGGTTTATTTCCTTCGCCCTCTTTATTGATGTTTCTGATGTATTTTCCTGATTTTTTTGAATAGTCTCTATAGTTTTGATATTCAACTAATTATATACCAGGTTTCAAGCATCATAATTCTTATGCAAATATAACAAATTTTAGGGACATTTTTAACAAAAACTCCTTAAAATCAGGCACTTTATTAACAGAAAATTAACATTTGAGATATTCATAATTGTAAAAATTCTAATTGCTGTTTAAAACCCATGATTTGAATGTTAAAAAAGTGGTATACTCATTACCCAAACTAACCAGGAACAGGGAACTCCCGAAATGGCAGAAATCTTTGATTTCTTAGCCATTTCGAAGATGCGCGAAAAACATTGGCATCCGCCTCAGGCGGATTGCCTGTTTTTCAGCACAGGAACCAGGAACTAATTACAATGCATAAGTAAACCCAACCAGCATATTAAACCGCATACTCGGGTAATAGAGCCACGGATTCTGATTCATTCCCAGCAGGTTATTTAACTGGATAAATGCTGAAAGTATTTTTGTATAGCGGTACTCCAGGCCAACACTCAGATCAAAGTATCCATCCAGCTTAAGGGGCTCTCCTCCAGGAACAGGATTCCTGGCATAACGTGAACCAACATAATAGATGTTCCCTTTGAGAAGTATTTTATTTTTCAGGTTGTAATCGCCATAAAACATGAGATCAAATGCGGGCTTATGCCACGCATATGGAAGGGTATCAAGATTATATTGATAATAATTGGCCTTCATCAAAAAATTTAATTTATCGATAGGCTTAAAAGTTATCTCACCACTCATACTTATCCTCTCGATATCGTCATACTCAACCAGAAACCTGTTATGAAGAAAATCTGCTGTATCATTGATAAAAAAATACATATGGTCAATAAGGGTATAATCGAAATTCAGCTGATAAGCCAACCTGGATGTGTAATTCCCTTTGATCCCCAGGAATGCATTGATTTTATGGTTTGTATTTTCAACATGCAGACCGGGCATGATATAAATGTTTTCCCTGGCCAGCTGACCAAAATTGTTTTCCTGGACCATACCTTCCACACCAAAATAGGGAATCATAATCTGATCTATAACCTTTATCTGTAGAAACGCTATGGGATGGATGTAAAATTCAGGATCATCCTCATGAATATCCGTCACAAAATTTACTCCGATCCTGTATGCATATTCGGAAGAGGTTTTTGCAAACCATGGATTAATCCTGATAATTGCATTATTCAGAGAATCGATGGAGGCACTTGTGAGGTAATATGAAAAGTCTGCTTTCAGACCAAAAATATTACTCTTAATCACCTTATTCAGATCGGAAGAGAAGCGCGTGGCATGCTCCTGATTTTTAATATGATCATAGGAAAAGCCATAATCAAGCTTCAGGTCCCAGTTCAGGTGCAGGGAATCCTTATGGGTAGAGTGGAACCGTAACTCTGCATCAGCAAATAAATAATTCTGTTTAATCTCTTTTTTATCCAGGACAGTATCAAGGACCGGGTTGTAACCATAAAAATTCAAGCCCATATACTGAGGCGATATATTTCCTGAAAGTTCTGATCTCCTGAATATTTTTTTACCATAAACATGGATAATGTTTTCACTGAATCCTGTTGGGACTTTAAGGTCATTATCAAGCTTAAGCTTTCCGTTGATAGAGTGATGTTTAATATAAATTCCAAATGACTTATCTCTCGATCTGAGTGAATTGATATTCAGTTCAGCAAGTGGAACAAGATAATTGCCTATTCCAAGCCTGAGATAGGACTTATACAATTTTTCAAGTGGTTCACCAACAAGGTTTGCTGCTCTAATCGGTCTTAATATATAATCAGTCTCAAATTTCTTCGGCTGGATGGTATAGTTAAAACGAGGCTCTATGGAGACTGTATCCGCTATGACAGGCAGTATATTTATTTTTTGGACATCCGACAGGGTGGGCTCATAGGGCTTCACTACAACAATCTCCTTATCTATCCTCTCCTGGGCAATACAGGGGATGGAGATGATTAATGCAGTGAAAATGCATATGATATTTTTAAAAATACTCATTCTGTAATCTATTAGTTCCAACTGCCGAAAAACTTTCGGTAGTTACTTTTTCCTTTTATCTTTTATCTTTTATTATGTAAAGCTACCGAATGACATTCGGTAGTTACTTTTATCTTTTTACTTTTATCTTTTATCTTTATTCTTCCCTTATCTCGATATCCATATCTTCTCCGCCAGGCTCTTCCTGCTCAGATTCTTCCATTTGCTGGATTTCTGCTTTCTTCCTCATGGCCAGATCGATAATGCCGTCACTGGTATTTTCATAATACTCGATAATACTTTGAAGTGTCTGCACTGCCTGAAACCGGTCCTCTTTTTCAAGGTACAGGTCAGCCAGCAAAATAAATGCTTTCGCCATCCAGTACTGGTGAGGCGTGTTCATGTCAATAAAATTAAATATCTCATCCTCTGCCTCCTGGTATTGTTTGCGGATATAAAGCAATTCAGCAGTTCTGTACTTTGACTCAGCACCTTCAGGACTCCTTACCTCTTCAGCAATAATTTTAAATTCATCCAGTGCCAGGGCAAACCGGCCTTCTTCGTAAAATGATTTGGCAATTTTAAAGTGTGCTTCCCTGGCCAGCTCTTCTGATACTTTTTCATCCATGAGCACCTGCCTGCCAGCATCAACAGCATTACTGTATTCTTCCAGCCAATAATAACAGCGCATTTTTCCTATCCAGGCATCGGATAAATTGGTCCTGAGTTCAGCAACCTCTTCCAGCATAAGGTAATCTTCGAGTGCTTCAGCATAATTACCAAGATTATAATTTAGCATGGCTGAAGCGGCCAGTGCAGGTTCAGTAAAGATATTATGTGGCCGGCTGATCACCTGTTGGTATGATACGAGTGCTTCCTGATTCTCACCATCCCTGAGGTGGCACTCTGCCTTATAGAAATAAGCCTGGACAAGGAATTTACCATTTCCAAACCTTTCAATATAATTCCCGAAACTCACTTTAGATTTTGCACAATCGCCGGTCATATATACATTTTCAGCCGCAATGTAGGTCAGTGAATCCTGTTCTGTTGCGGATATATCCAGTTGTATCCCGAGACTGTTCACATAATCAAAATATGCATCAACCTGGTTCATATCGACATATACATTTTTGATACCCAGCAGGGCACTATTAGACTCCGGTGTTCCAGGGTAATCTGATATAACCTGTTTGTAATACTTTAGCGACTGATCGTTCTCATCCATATTATAGTAAATCAGGCCCAGCTGAACCAACGCCTTGCTTGCGTATGAACTGTTCGGATGCTCGGAGAGTATTTGCTGGTAAATTGGGATGGACCTCTGTGGTTGCTGAAGGATGAAAAAACTTCTTCCCGTTTCATAGAGAGCGTCAGGGACATATGTAGATGTTTTATAATTATTCAGGATCCCTGATAAAACTGAAATTTTGTCATTATGCCTGCCTAATAATCCGAGGGAAAATCCTTTCTGGAACATGGCATAGTCGACATCAACGAGGCCTGCTCCTGCAGCTTTCT
>Ga0111176_1026_pt1 | contig 27967 bp, 13 predicted proteins | sample DeeMarSWOR324_28_FD_80229 | JGI IMG/M metagenome (GOLD analysis project Ga0111176, IMG submission 80229) | Bacteroides sp. SM23_62_1 | reverse complement strand
AAGGAGGGAGAGCTGGTGAACTTCTATGACTATTCGGTTCCAATTCTTGGAGTATTGAAAAGATTGGGACTGAATGCAGAATTTAAAGCTAAAAACAGCATTGTAATCAATGACCTGAAAGTATCCGGCATGGCTGAACATGTACATAAAAACAGAGTATTACACCATGGCACATTATTGTTCAATTCAGATCTGTCAGCTCTCTCGGAAGCACTCAGGGCTGACTCAGGTAAGTATCACGATAGGGCTGTTAAATCAATAAGGAGTGAAACAACCAACATATCTTTTTTCCTCACAAAAAAAATGGGAATTGCTGAACTTGGTAATGAGATTATTAATTATACCATGGATAAGAATGAGGGATCAAAGATTTACTGTTTAACAAACTCAGATCATGAAACCATTCAGCAACTTGTGAAGGATAAATATTCAACATGGGAATGGAATTATGGGTATTCGCCCAATTATGAATTTAAGAGAAAGATTGAAGTTGCAGCGCATGAAATTGAGATTTACTTAAAGGTAAAAAAAGGATTCATAACGGAGATCACATTATCAGTTGATCAATTCGAAGATTCTTTGAGAGACAGGTTGGAGTCAATGTTAATTCAGCAAAAACACGATGAGAATGGGATATATGAAATATTGAAACAGAGTGATTTAAAGAGTCTTTTAAGTCCTGCAGATATCAGGGACTTGACCAGGAGCTTTTTTTGATCGGATTGTACTTTTAATACCATGTAATGTAAGGTTTTTCTATTATAATATTAGTCTTTTTGCTTTTTTCCACCCTCTCTCACACCTCCACCTCCGCCCCTTCAGGGGCGATATTTCAATTCACTCTCACTCTCACACCCCCAACTCCGCCCCTTCAGGGGCGATATTTCAATTCTTCCTTTCTCATCTCCCACCTTTCCACTCCCTTAGCTTTCACCTTAGCCTTAACCTTTTTCTAATTCATATCTATTTCCTTTATTTAACATGTTTTTAAATAACTTTGTATGAACAATTCAGAATGTTGAATGATCACAATCCGCCGCATATTACTGGTATTATTTTCAGCTTTGTACTGGACGTTCTTCGTTCTCTCGTGTATTTTCATGTTTTTGATTGCATTCCTGATCTGGCTCATAACCCTCATACCGGACAGGAAGCTTATAATTTTGCACCGGTTTTCATCCTTATGGGGGTATATGTATATCAGGTTCAATCCACTTTGGCATTGCCGGATATATGGCAGAAACAAAATTAAAAGAGGTCAGACCTATGTGATTATTTCCAATCACCAGTCAATGCTGGATATTCTTGTATTGTACGGGCTTTTCAGGCATTATAAATGGGTGTCAAAAAAAGAAAATTTCAGTATCCCGATCATAGGCTGGTTGATGAGACTGAACCGATACCTGGAGATTGACCGTGGTAAACTGAGCAGCAGTGCAAAACTTATTGCAGAAGCAAGGCAATGTCTTGAACAGGGGAATTCACTGTTGATGTTTCCAGAAGGGACAAGGTATCCTGGTGAAACCCTCGGGCCTTTCAGAGACGGGGCATTCAGGATGGCCCTTGAAAACCATATTGGTATTTTGCCGGTTCTCCTTAAAGGAACTGCCAGTACTATCCCAAAAGGAAGTCTTATCCTGACAGGTAAACAAAAAATTCTTGTTAAAATATTTGATGAAATCCCCTATGAAAGTTTCAGGAACAAGGATCTGAAGGAACTGATCAGAGAGGTGAGAGAGTTTATGATGAGGGAATATGATCGATTGACACACCATGAGGGTATGTTAAAGGAGGTCTAATGCCAGGATAGGATTGTACCGGACTTATTTCGGTGTCCTCAGGTAATTGATAAAAAGATCCTGAAACATGTTCAGGATGACATAAATTCTTATTACGGGATAACCCGGATTAATTATGAGAAAAAACAATACAATTGATAACACCTTTAGTTAAATATAAGATCCTCAGGGAGATGAAATACATCTCTGACCAGCAGGGTATTATGGAGAGGTACCTGCTGGAGCATGAGGGGTGGGATATCCATCTGCAAAAAACACGATCATTCATTTTAAACTGTGTTCGAAAATACGCTCCGCGATCAATCCTGATCATGGGTAGCGGCTGGTTGCTGGATGTGCCTTTGGACGAACTCAGCAGCATGTGTGATCAGATTAATCTGGCTGATATCTGTCATCCTGTCCAGGTTGAAAAAAAAGCCATACAGCATACAAATTGCAACCTTATTACGACAGACCTTACAGGTGGGAGTGTGGAAAGCACTTATACTTTTGTTGAAACATTCAAGAAAACAGGGAAAAGAGAATCACTTCAAAAAATTCCTGTTAATATTCCAACTCTGCCTGAGGGAATAGATTATATGATCTCATTAAACCTCCTTAATCAACTGGATATTTTGCTGGTTGATTACATAAAGAAATTTATTGATTACCCCGAAACAGAAATCAACGACTTCAGAAAAAGGATTCAGGAATCCCATCTGTCAATACTTGAACCGGGCAGATCATGTCTTGTTACTGATGATGAGGAATTGGTTTTTAACAACAAGCATCAGCTGATAGAACGTAAAAAATTGATACATGCACAACTGCCTGTCGGGATAAAAAAACAACGGTGGAAATGGGTATTTGATACGTCAGGGATTTACAATAGGGATAAAATAACGGAATTCTATGTTGTGGCGATTGATATTTAAAAGTTGCAAGTTTCAGGTTACAATACCGAAACACAGGCACTCAGCCTCAGGCTGATGCCTGTGTTTTTCGAGCATCCTCGAAATGGCAAAGAAATCAAAGATTTCTGTCATTTCGGTAGTTGCAATTTACCCGCCTGTCCCAGGCGGTCAGGCAGGTAATTAGATACTCCACTACGCTGGTTTACTGTTATAAGTTACTCTCCTGCTATTCTACTGCCTGAATCAATATATGCTGTTTGTTATTGTGATCCAGCCTGGATCCGTGTATAAGATCCAGAAACTCCTCATCAATAGTGACTTTTGCAAGGGCCTGCTGTTAATACCGTTGTTGAAAAAGAAATTCCGGCTCCTGTCTTCTTTTATTTATATTTGTGCAAATCTCAAAAAGCATGTCGGCACAATACACTGAAGAGCATATTAAAACACTGGACTGGCGGGAACATATCAGGAAGCGGCCAGGAATGTATATTGGAAAACTTGGGGATGGATCATCACGGGATGATGGGATATATGTTCTTTTAAAGGAAGTCCTGGATAATGCGGTAGATGAATATATGATGGGCTTCGGAAAAACCATCGAGGTAACCATTAATGACCGGCTTGTAAAGGTCAGGGATTATGGCCGGGGAATTCCTCTCGGAAAAGTAGTTGATGTTGCCTCAAAGATGAATACAGGGGCAAAATACGATTCCAAGGCATTCAAAAAATCTGTTGGTTTGAATGGTGTGGGTATTAAAGCTGTCAATGCACTCTCATCCAGCTTCAGGATTGAGTCTTTCAGGGAGGGGAAGGTAAAAATGGCGGAGTTCACCTACGGAGAAATCAGGAAAGATGAAAAGGAGAAAAAATCCGATATGGTTGATGGCACCCTGGTCTGCTTTGTGCCAGACAACAGGATGTTCGGAAAATATCATTTCATTTCGGAGTATGTTGAAGCGCTGGTCAAAAATTATGTTTTTCTGAATGCGGGTCTAACGATTATCCTGAATGGTCAGAAATTTCATTCTCGGAATGGATTGCTGGATCTTCTTGATGAAAACATGGACTCTCCTGGCCTGTATCCTGTCATCCACTTGAAGAATCATGATTTCGAAATGGCCATGACACATGGTAGTCAGTACACCGAAGAATATTTCAGTTATGTCAATGGCCAGCACACCGTCCAGGGAGGCACTCATCTGCTGGCTTTTAAAGAAGCACTGGTAAAAACCATAAGGGAATTCTATAAAAAGGAATTTGACCCTTCCGATATCAGGCAATCGATTGTTGCGGCCATAAGCATTAAGATTGAAGAACCGGTATTTGAGTCCCAGACAAAAACCAAGCTTGGCTCAAAAGATATGGAACCGGGGGGAGTATCCATAAGAAACTTTATACATGATTTTGTAAAGAAAAACCTGGATGATTACCTGCATAAACATCCGGAAATCGCTGACATCCTCCATAAGAAGATAGTTGAATCTGAAAAAGAAAGGAAGGCGATTTCGAATATACAGAAACTTGCACGGGAAAGGGCAAAGAAAGCAAATCTTCATAACAGAAAACTACGTGATTGTAAGGTTCATTATAACTCTGACCATGAGCGCCGGCTTGAATCAACAATATTTATTACTGAAGGAGACTCAGCCAGCGGTTCTATCACTACCTCCAGGGATGTTGAGACCCAGGCGGTCTTCAGCCTGAAAGGTAAACCATTAAATACATATGGCCTGACAAAGAAAATTGTTTATGAGAACGAAGAGTTTAACCTTTTGCAATCGGCACTGAATATTGAAGAAGATCTTGATAATCTCAGGTATAAAAATGTTGTGATTGCGACGGATGCTGATGTTGATGGGATGCATATCAGGTTATTGCTGATCACCTTTTTCCTGCAGTTTTTCCCGGGTCTCATCAGGAATGGTCATCTTTTTATCCTTCAGACCCCGCTGTTCAGGGTACGAAATAAAGAAAAAACAATATACTGCTATAATGAAGATGAAAAACAGCAGGCCATTAAACAATTGGGTGAGAAAGTTGAAATTACGAGGTTCAAAGGTCTGGGGGAAATTTCCCCGGATGAATTCAAGCATTTCATTGGTAAGGATATAAGGCTGGAGCCGGTTACACTCAGTCGTGAAGATGCAATTATCAGTCTGCTGGATTTTTATATGGGGAAAAATACGCCTGAACGACAGGATTTTATTATTGAGAATTTAAGGGTGGAAGATACACTGGTGTAATCAGCCAGGCAAAGTTTTTAAAATCATCCATCCAAATAAAGCGGAATAGCATATGCTCAGGGAGAATTCGCACACAGACCAGAATGACCGGGAAAATCCTGATCTGGATGAACAAAAACATATTCCGGTCCCGGAAGAACAAATAAACTCAGCTATGCCACCGGATGAATTACATAAGGTCATTCATCTTTCAGGCATGTATAAGGATTGGTTTCTGGATTATGCCTCCTATGTGATCCTCGAAAGAGCGGTCCCGCATATCAATGATGGATTGAAACCGGTTCAAAGGCGCATCCTGCATGCCATGAAAAGGCTTGATGACGGGCGGTTTAACAAAGTAGCCAACATCATTGGGCATACCATGCAGTTCCATCCACATGGCGATGCATCTATCGGGGAAGCACTGGTGCAGCTGGGACAAAAAAATCTACTCGTCGAAACACAGGGAAACTGGGGGAATATATTAACAGGTGATGGGGCAGCAGCACCAAGATATATTGAAGCCAGGTTGTCGAAATTTGCCCTCGAAGTGGCTTTCAATCCAAAAACAACCGAATGGAAGCCTTCTTATGATGGAAGAAACAAAGAACCGGTTACCCTCCCTGTTAAGTTCCCACTTCTTCTTGCGCAGGGTGTAGAAGGTATTGCAGTAGGACTGGCTTCAAGAATATTACCACACAATTTTAATGAACTGATCGATGCGGCTATAAACTACCTGAAAGGCAATGATTTTGATATATATCCGGATTTCCCAACAGGTGGATTGGCGGATTTTTCAAGGTATAATGATGGTTCACGCGGGGGATTGGTGAGGATACGTGCAAAAATTGAAAAAGTAGATAAAAAGAACCTCACCATTACTGAAATACCATATGGCAAAACTACCTCCTCCCTGATCGATTCCATTATTAGGGCTAATGACAAGGGTAAGATCAGGATTAAAAAAATTGATGATAATACAGCTGAACAGGTCGAAATCCTCATCCAGCTTGCACCAGGTATGTCACCCGATAAAACAATTGATGCACTATATGCCTTCACAGATTGTGAAATCCCTGTTTCACCAAACTGCTGTGTTATTGAAGATTACAAACCATCTTTCCTTGGCGTCAGTGAAGTATTGAAAAGGAATGTTGACCATACTGTAAACCTTCTGAAAAAAGAGCTGGAAATAAGGCTTGCAGAGCTCCAGGATGAATGGCATTTTTCATCCCTTGAAAAAATATTTATTGAAAAAAGAATATACAGGGACATCGAGGAGTGTGAAACATTTGAAAGTATCATCGAAACCATTGACCAGGGACTCAAACCATACAGAAAGCTATTCAAACGGGATATTACCAGGGATGATATCATAGGTCTGACTGAAATAAAAATCAAACGAATCTCTAAATATGATTCCCTGAAGGCAGATGAGCATATTAAAAATATTGAGGTCGAAATAGAAGAGGTCAAAAATCATCTGGCTAACATTATTCAGTATACCATTAATTACTTCAGGCAAATCAGGAAAAAATATGGTGATGGACAGGAACGGCAAACAGAGATCAGGAATTTTGATACAATAGTAGCTACCAAAGTGGTTGCAACAAACCAGAAGCTTTATGTAAATCGCCGGGAAGGATTTTTTGGAACGGGATTGAAGAAAGAAGAATTTATCTGTGATTGCTCAGACATTGATGATATCATTACTTTCAGAAAGGATGGAACATATATGGTTACAAAGGTTGAGGAAAAAGTGTTCGTCGGTAAGGATATCATTCATATTGCCGTCTTTAAGAAAAACGACAGCCGTACAATTTATAACATCATTTACCAGGATGGAAAAACCGGAAGGGCTATGATGAAACGGTGTGCCATTACAGGAATAACGCGCGATAGGGAATATAATATCACAAAGAACAATAAAAATTCCAAAATCATCTATTTCAGTGCCAATCCAAATGGTGAAGCAGAAGTGGTAAAAGTGTTTCTTAAACCAAAACCAAGACTCAGAATACAGTCCTTTGAAATGGATTTTGGAGACCTTGCCATTAAGGGAAGGGATGCAATAGGAAATACCCTCACAAAACATTCAGTACAGAAAGTTGTAATGAAAGAAAAAGGTGTTTCCACACTTGGCGGAAGAAAGATCTGGTTTGATGAGGATGTCCTCAGGCTGAATGCGGATGGCAGAGGAAAATTCCTGGGAGAATTCATTGGGCATGATAAACTCCTTATTATAACCCGTTCAGGAGCCTACAGGCTGAGCACATTTGACCTTGAAAACCATTTTGAGGATGATTTGCTGATCATTGAAAAATTCAGGGAGGGAAAGGTCTATTCTGCTGTCTATTTGGATGCGGAACAGAATTATTATTATGTTAAAAGATTCTGCCTGGAACCAATAGAAAAACTTACCAGTTTTATCGGAGATCATCCTGATTCAAAACTGATTAAGATTACAGAAGTTGAATATCCCAGGTTTGAAATAAAATTTGGAGGTAAGAATAAGGCTAAACAGCCTGAAATCATTGAAGTAGCAGAATTCATCGGTGTGAAGAGCTACAGGGCAAGGGGAAAGAGACTGACAAAATACCAGGTTGAACTGATCCAGGAGCTGGAGCCGCTAACTAAACCTGAAGGTGAAGAAGTAGAAGAACCATCCGTTCCGGATGAGAATAAAGACATCTCCGCAGAAGATGATCAGCCAAAAATCGAGCAGAAGAAAAATAGTCAGATGAAGCTGGATCTATAAGTATTATATACAACTCATTGAAGCTGTTTCACAGTTTCAATTGAAGGCTTCACGCAGAGCACGCAAAGTTTTCGCAAAAACCGCAAAGTGTTGGTTAACAGATATGTATTCTTTGCAATCATTGCGTGAAATATTAATTGTGATACAGCCTGTATGAGTTATATTCTACCACGATGCGAATCTTTCTTATCGGCTTTATGGGTTCCGGTAAAACCACCGTTGGACAAAAACTTGCCAGAAGATTGGGATATTCATTTATCGATATGGATATGCAGATAGAGAAGGAGAGCAGCATGTCTATAAACCAGATATTTAAGGAGTTAGGGGAAGATGGGTTTCGCAGGCGAGAACATGATCTGCTACTGCGTATCATCAGGATGGATAATGTGGTGGTTTCTACCGGTGGCGGTGTACCATGTTTCGATAATAATATGGAATTGATTAATCAGAATGGAATGTCCATATACCTGAAAATGACACCTGAATCTTTAGTTAAGCGATTAGTTCATTCCCAGTCGAAACGTCCACTGATCCGTGAATTATCATCTGCTGAGCTTCCTGGCTTTGTGAAGACAAAACTTCAGGAAAGGGAGAGCTATTACTTGAAATCAAAAATTATTTATGACGGTTTAGATGTGCAGATCGAAGAAATAGTCCGGATGATCACGAGGGAACCGTTATGAATACTTTTCTGTCTGGTGAGTCAGCCTGAACTCTTTGTCTGGATCAATCTGCAGATATTTTGTCAGAAATCTAACGCCAATATAAAATGGGATTGTGTCGAGAAGTGCTGAGACCATTTTGAAGACATAATTTGAAAGTATCAGGATTAGAAGGGTATGTAATACTGTTTCGCCCGGGTGGATTGTAATAGCCCTGTGGGCAGTAAGATAAGTTATTGAAACAACAGCGACAGAATCAACCATCTGGCTTGTGAGTGTTGAACCGTTATTTCTTAACCAGAGCATTTTACCCTTGGTAATTCTCCTGATTGCATGAAAAAGGTGTACATCAACGAATTGTGCTGTAAGATATGCTATCATTGAAGCCGTTACACTGCTCACTGTCCATTTCCTTATCTGGAAAAAAATCCGTGCAGGATCGTCAATAGCAGGGAGGCCACCGTCAACCAGTTCAGGATGTGGGGGAAGGGAACCACCAAGCCACATAATGAAAATCACCCAGATATTAAGCATAAGACCAACCCACACAACCGTGTTTGCCCTTTTTTTTCCATAAATTTCACTGATGAAGTCTGTACATAGAAAAGTTATGGGATAAGGGAGAACGCCCACAAAAACAACAAAAGGGATCTTCATCCCGGAAATATAGAATGTAAGATCAATCTGGCGCGAAATTCCAAGAATATTCAGGATCGCAAGCGTCCCCAGGAAAAATCCGGATAAAACAATAAATACAACTTCACGTCTTCTTTGAATCTTTTTATCTACTCTGTCATCGAAATCAAACATAAACAATATTGGGATTGTTGGATAATTGAAAAAACCTGTTGCGTGTTCGAACCAACCAGCTTTTTGATTTATAATTTTGAGGCTGTATCAAAACTTCAATATAAGGTTTTCAGCAGCGTATGCCCGACCGGAACAGGTGAGCTTACGCTGCTTTAAAATTCAGTTTTGAGACAGCCCCATAAATATTATTTTAACTACTCCGGTTAACCACACACATTCCTGCAACTAACGTGTTGTGCTATTAAAGATGATAATATTGATAATCAGATTTATATCAGGCTACACCACCGGTACAGCCTGGTATAAAAATTTAGCATTCAATAACATGCATCATTTAATAGCACAACGCCTTTTAAATTAGTAACTAATTATGAATTATTCCGTTTAAACCTGTTGTGCAATATATTGATATAAAACTGTTTTTGATACGAATATAAGCTAAATTTTTATAACAGGTTAAAAATGAAGTGTGAATACATCGTGATTTTTGATGAAACATGATGTGAAATTGAAAAAGAGAATGAACAAGGGGGATCATTGAATTTTTATATAAATACAACGAAACTCATCCGCATATAAATTTAAATATCAACATCATTGGTATAACTAAAGAAACAAAATTGCCAGATTTTTCCTATATTACAGGATTTTATGAAGATTATTAGCTTAACAGGCTGTTTATACTAACCTTTTATAAATGGCAAAAGGAATATATAAAGCCTTAAATATTGAAACAGGAGAAGAGACCAGCGTACTTCTTTTAATCCTGCAATCCATTTTTCTCGGCACCTTCTACGGCACCTTTGATATCAGTGCCCACGCCCTGTTTCTTGGTATTTTTGAACCGGAAATGATTCCAAAAGCATACATTATCTCAGGTGTTGTGGGAATCATTATGACCTCTATTTATTCCAGGTTACAGGCAAGAATGAAATTTTCAACCTTTGCCGGATTGAATCTCATCCTGGTTGCCATTCTTACAATTCTCATGCGTGCAGGTTATATGGTAACGGACAGTCAATGGCATACATTTCTTGTTTTTGTAATGATGGGGCCGTTGAATATTATTGCCCTGCTGGGATTCTGGGGTACTGTTGGCAGGATTTTCACATTGAGGCAGGGGAAAAGACTTTTCGGACTTATTGATACCGGTCAGATTGTTGGTATTATTCTCTCAAGCTATGCCGTACCTCTTCTACTGTCATTAAAATTTGCAACAAAGGATCTGTTATTCATCAGTTCGGCCAGTATTTTCATAGCTTTTTTTGTTCAGCTGATTATCAGTAGCAAAGTCAAGATTGAACGCAAGCAGGAGGATACTGTTCAGGCTGCAAAGCAAGATACAGGTTTCTTTTCCCTGTTCAGGAGCCGGTATATTACATTGATGTCATTCTTTGTAGTATTCCTGGTAATAGTGGCATTTTTTGTGCATTATTCTTTCCTTGCGGTAACCAAGGAAAAATATCCTGTCAATATTGATCTTGCTGCTTTCCTTGGTTATTTCACCGGTACGCTGATGATTTTCAGCCTGCTGATCAAGACTTTTGTCTACGGGAGGTTATTGAAGACATATGGCCTCCGTCTGGCCCTGGTGATTTCTCCCATACTCATTTTATTCTTCACTGTCATTGCAGCATTTGTAGGTGGATTTTTCGGGTATACCGCTGCTGCAGCCAGTTTTACCTTTTTCTTCCTGATCATATCTGTCAGCAAGCTTTTTGCAAAATCGCTTCAGGATTCTATTGTAGCTCCTTCTTTGAAGATTCTGTATCAATCGCTTGACGCCCGTATCCGGTTTAATGTACAGGCCAGTGTCGACGGAACAATCAATGAAATCTCGGCACTCTCTTCAGGTCTCATCCTGTTCGGAATCGGTTCACTGGCATTCCTTGGACTTATTCACTTCACTTATGTTCTGATTTTTGTTCTGGTGATATGGACATATATCTCATTCCGTCTGTACAGGGCCTACCAGAAATCATTGAATGATTCGCTTGCACGATATCAGGAAGCAGATATTGTTACAGGGATAATGAGGACCACCGACATTATTCGTAAAGAGTGTTCAAAGGGGCCGGAAATAAATATCCTGAATGGAATAAAAATTTCTGAATTAATCGACCTGAAGAGCTTTAAAGAAGCCATTATTCAATGTCTTGGAAATACCAGCAAAGTAGTACAGAAATTTTCAATCAATAAAATTAAGGAACACAGACTCAGAGAATTAATAGCCGAGATTGAAAAAAACTCAAAAATGATATCAGGTGACCGGAATATTATAAGATCTCTTGTTGAATATTTAACCGGTTCATCCATACCGGATCTTTCAGAGGGAGGAATAGCCCTCATGGTAAAATCGGCCAGGGCAGAAGACAGGATCAAGGTTGCTAAATTCCTTCTTGAAAAAGATACCTTTAACCATCTGCCAACATTAAATACCCTCCTTCGGGATAATGATCCTGATGTAAGAATTGCAGCGATTCAGGTTGCAGCACACCATCAGGTTTTTGAGACCATTCCGGTACTCATTGACCATTTATCAACAAGGTATTACAGATTTGCTTATGATGCTTTGCTTCAGATGGGAGATAATGCCATTGATAGCCTGGAAAATGCATTTTACAGGACAGGCGTCAGTGATCAGGCATTGATCAGGATTACAAGGATTATGGGCCAGCTTCATACTTCCGGGGCCGATGTGTACCTGATAAATAAGATTAATCACCATAACCGTCGGATTGCCTTACAGGCTATTGATTCGCTCAGGGAAAAAGAATACAGGGCGGATGACCAGGGAATTCAGAAGATTATACAGGCATCACGACTCGTTCTCGCCCTGCTGGCCTGGAAGTTAGCTGCACAGTATACCATACGTGAGAACGAAATGGGTCCTTACCTTGAAAAAGCAATCGATGAAGAGATCAGCTCTGATTTCGACCAGTTGTTTTTCCTGCTTTCTCTGGCGTATGATCCAAAATCTATTTATCATATAAGGGAAAATTTAGAGACCGGAACAAGTGAAAGTATCGGATTTGCCATTGAGCTTCTCGACTTGTTTGTGGCAGAAGAATTAAAGCCGGTTCTTTTCCCTGTTCTTGAAGATACCGCCCCCCTTGAAAAAATAAGGCAACTCCAGGTTGAATTCCCGGTAGAAATCCTTGCACCCTACGACCTTGTCATTGCCCTGATAAACAGGGATCCAAATTATATCAATCCATACACAAAAGCCTGTGCAATATTGACGCTTGACTACCTGGAGGATATTAAGGTATCTAATGATCTGATCGCACAGATATTTAATCAGGATCATTTGCACAGTCAGCTCGCTGCCTGGAAATTATACAGGATGGATAAGGATGTTTTTGAATCCGTTACTGAACGGCTGGATACAGAAAGGAAAGAACTTCTCAGCCACCAGATGGAGATAATCAGTGAAAATGATCTGGATCTCATCATTAATAAAGTTTTCTTTCTTGAGAAGATACAGCATTTTAACCATCTGGCTGGTACAGAACTTCTTCCGCTTGCCAGATTAATGGAAAGAAAGAACATACAGGAAAAGCAACTGATTGCCCTGAATTCAGATTCAGGGGAAAAAATAATTGCATTCATTGTTACAGGGAAACTGTCTCTGCTCTGGAACAATAAAGATATCGCCACCCTGACTGAATACGATATCGCCGGAGTCATGCCTTATCTGTTCAATGAATCAGACAGGTTTGATCTCAGGGCAGATTCTAAAGCTATGCTCATGACTATGAAAGAGGAATTATTCAGTGAATTGATGTTCGATCAGGACAGGCTGGCATTGGCCGTTTATCATTGGATGAATGATCAGTCAGGCAAACATAAGGATATCATAAATGAAAGTATCAATCTCGTTTCCTAATAAGTGACGCAGCATGACAATCTGAATAAACAACAGACCACAATTTTCAGACAGCTTATTTTCAATGTGGTTTTTCCGGCAATTATTGCACTGGTTGTCCTTGGTATATTGAATTATCAGAATACGAAAAAAATACTGGTCAATTCCAATGCTGAGAAAAACAGGATTATTTATGATGAAATTACCAGTATCCATGAACTTCAGGATGTGACACTGGAAATCCTGGAAGATCAGCTTAATAAAAGAATGGAAGAAATCAGTAACAGGCTCATCAGTGAATATTTTGTGAATACCGGTAACATTGAAACAGTTAATTTGGATGATATTCGCCTGGGAATAGGTATGAATCCGGAGTTTGAAGATATTTATATCATCAACAGGAATGGTATTGTCATCAATACAACTTTTGAGAAAGACAAAAACCTGAACATTTTTGATTTCGGGATCGAGCATCAGAATCTTCTGCTGCAGATATTCGAGAGTGGTAAATATGTTAGTGAAAGATTCGCAATTGAAAGCAATACAAAGAGACTTAAGAAATTTACATATCAGCCTAGTCTGGATGGGAAATATATTGTTGAACTGGGAATTTATTCGTCAAAAGCTGATGAAGTCACCGAATTCATTAAAAACAGGATCAATGATCTGGAGGGGCAGCATGGTGGGATTCTATCTGTTGATTTATTTATTGGGATTGACCATCCTTTTTCCCTGAACAGTGATGCAGAATTGAATCCGGACCACCTGGAAACCTACAGGAAAGTAATTGAAGATCAACAGGAAGCGAATATCAGGGAAAAAGAGGGTAAAGTCTGGATTGATTATCATTATATCTACTTATCCAGAAAAAAATCTGATCTCTATAAAGGATCCGTAATACAGATGATCGCAGATTACTCGAATGAAAGGAGGATGCTCAGAGTTGAACTGATGAAATTCATTCTGATCTTTGGAATTACGCTCCTTATTGTTGTTATACTGCTTTACCAGAAAACAAAGGTTATTACCGATCCCATTAAAAGACTTGTCCAGAAAGTAAACAGAATTACGGATGGGCATTTAAATGAAAGGGCAGATGTTGTTGGGAACAACGAGATCACCAGATTATCCGAGAAATTTAATGTGATGATTGAGCAGCTGGAGAGTTATACAAATGATCTTGAACAGAAAGTTAAGGAGAGAACAGCTGAAATAGAGCAGCAGAAGGAAGAAATAGCAGCTCAGAGAGACTCCCTTGAGGAACAACGTAATATGCTTTCTGAGGCAAATGCAAACCTGGCTCATGCATATAAGGAAATTGAAGAACAAAAACGTCACATCGAAGATAGTATACACTATGCCAAACGTATTCAAACAGCTATTCTTCCTCCGGATGAATATGTCAGCAGCCTGTTGCCTGATTATTTTATTTTTTATCTGCCAAAGGATATTGTGAGTGGAGACTTTTACTGGGTGAACAAGAAGGATGGCAGGGTATACGTTGCTGCTGTTGACTGTACCGGTCATGGAGTACCCGGAGCATTTATGTCAATTGTTGGCCATGACCAGCTTGATTATTCAGTCAATGTAGTGGGAGCAAGAACACCGGCTGAAATCCTGAATGCTTTGAACAAAGGTGTTACAGGCACCTTAAGGCAGTCAAGGATCGAGGTAACGGTTAAAGATGGGATGGATATAGCACTTTGCAGCATCGATTTTGAAAAGAATAAACTGGAGTATGCAGGAGCATTCAATCCACTTTACCTGTTCAGAGATCATGAATTGATCCACTATGATGCAGATAAATTTCCTGTTGGAGCATTTATTGGTGAGGAATTGCAGCACTTTACCAACAATTCTGTTGAAGTGAAGAAAGGGGATATGATTTTTATTTTTTCAGATGGTTATGCCGATCAATTTGGCGGACCGAAACATAAGAAATTTATGATCAAACGGTTCAGGGAACTGCTGTCTGAAATTCATTCTTTACCCTCTGCCAAACAAAAAGAAATACTTGAAAAAAGATTCCATGATTGGAAAAAAGATTTACAGCAGGTGGATGATATTCTGGTTATTGGAATAAGAATATGATACTGAAGGATTTTAAATCCTGTCAAATTGGATATGCTGACGTTTTTTTTGTCCCGGCTAAAAGCCGGGCTCTACAAGCGTTATTAAAAGGGCATATCAGCCGATTAAAAATCGGCAAACCATATATTTAACTGGTGGTTCGACTTTTAATCGAACCATGATGATCAGGAAATTAATGTAGAATCCGGCTTTTAGTCGGGACAAAAAATACCTGGTCTGTAGAATTGCGTTAGGATGTAAATAAAATATTTTTCTACCTATCATGGCTGAAAAGATTATTATCTGTCTGATCCTGCCAGGATCCGGAGATCCGGTTGATCAGGAAACAGAGAACTGGATAACGGAATTCAGTAAAAACCTTGATTTCTTACTGGAACGGTTTACAAAAACCAAATCGGAACTAAGGATCGTTACAGAAAAAGATCAGAATAAGGGGGAGCTATGGAAAAATGCAGCAGGATATTTGATCTTTATCACAGATACCTTCCTGAAAAATAAGAAGTTCACAGAATTTCTCGCGGCCATACATTCTGAAATACAACCAGGTAAGGAAATTTACCATACCGGTCTGAAAAGAATCTACAGGATTGATCTTTCAGGAATATCCCGGGAAGCTGAACCTGCTTTTCTTCAACATTTACCGGCCTATGAATTTTTTCAGCTTGAAGAAGACAGCAAGAAGAATGTTTATCTTATACCATCCATGAAAAAATACTGGCCAAAGTTTCTTGACCTGATTACAGATCTGAAGATCACGCTTCAGCAGTATCGTTCAGATGAGAAGAGCAGAAAAGGTGAGGAAGTCCTTGTATATCTTGGAATTACTGCTCCTGACCAGGAGGTGAACAGAGATATTATTCGAAGGGAATTGCTTGTTCATGGATACAGGGTTTATCCCGATATTGATCTGAATTTCCCCCTTTCTGAGTTAAAATCATACGTTCAGAAATATGTTGAGAGGTCAAATCTTTCTATTCATCTGGTCGGGAATCATTATGGTATAAACCATCCGGGTGCCAAATCTGATATAACTGAATTACAATTGCAGTATGTGACAGAATACATTGAAACCCTTGAAAAGAACCCTGCTTTATCAGCAAAATCCCGGTTACAGCGTTTCATATGGCTGCCACCTGATATGAAACCTGCCGACGAGGGCCAGGAACAGCTTCTGGCACAGCTCAGGCGCGATATTGAAAAATTGCACCGGACTGATATCATCCAGGTACCACTTGAATTATTTAAAACACTGATCATTTCCAAACTCAGGGAGTCTTTAAAAATAATTTCTGCAGGAGATGAGATTCCAGGAGAGAAAGAAAGACTGGTTTATTTGATCCATGACAAACGGGATGAGAATGATATTCAATCGATTGATAAAGTCATTTCCTCAAAAGGATTTCGGACGGCGAAGATCAAATATGATAATGGTGATCCCAATCTGATCAATATCCACAAAGAGATGCTGATGAGGTGTGATGCGGCCCTGGTATACCATCATTCAGGATCACGGACATGGCTTATGAGCAAATTATCGGATTTGATGAAGGCTCCCGGTCTTGGCAGGGAGAACCCGATGAGGGCTAAAGGTGTGCTGATAACCGGTTCTGATCCTGCTGAAAATATATCTTATCCAAGGGACACTCTTGTCATGAGAGGAAAAGACCCTGTTGGGCAGCTTGGTCCTTTTATTGAAAAACTGAAGTAACGCGATATGACTAAACAGAATTCTGGAAAGAATGTAAACCAGAACAATGCCCCCGGAACATTGGATAATCCATTCCCGGGTCTACGGCCATTCAGTATTGAAGAGAGCCATTTATTCTTTGGCAGAGAAGGTCAGAGCGAAGAAGTTCTCCAGCATCTGTCAGAAAACCGTTTCGTTGCAGTCATTGGAGCATCAGGGAGCGGTAAATCTTCTCTGATGTATTGTGGTCTTGTGCCTATTCTCCATGGTGGATTTATTGCTGAAGCCGGCTCGGACTGGAAAATTATTACTACAAGGCCGGGAAATCAGCCGGTGGATAACCTGGCTATTTCCCTGACGAATGCATTCATCAAAAATAAGGCGGAAGATTATGAAAAAAACTGTAGTGTTATCCAGGCTATCCTGAGAAGAAGTTCACTTGGACTGTCCGATGCCATCTCTCAGCTTGAGCAGCAGGACCAGCAGTCGAATATACTTTTGATGGTTGATCAGTTTGAAGAATTATTCAGGTTCAAAAAAAGCAGGAGAGATGAAATTACCTTCAATGAATCGGAAGCATATGTCAAATTGCTTGTCAGTGCGGTAAGACAAAAAGAAGTGCCCATCTATGTTATTCTGACCATGCGTTCCGATTTTATTGGTGAATGTTCACAATTCCAGGAACTGACGCGGCTGATAAATGAGAGCAATTACCTTATCCCTCAGATGACGCGTGATGACTTCCGGTCTGCCATTACGGGACCTGTTGCTGTTGGAGGTGCTCAGATCGACCCAAACCTGGTACAGCAATTACTTAATGATGTCGGTGATAATCCCGATCAGCTTCCTATCCTGCAGCATGCTTTGATGCGTACCTGGGATTACTGGCTTGACCTGGGCGATATGTCGAGGCCGATCAGTATTTCCGATTATGATGCAGTCGGAAGGATGGAGAAAGCGCTTTCTGAACATGCCAATGAAGCCTTTGAAGAGCTGACGCCACAGGAAAAACAGATCTGTGAAGTTATGTTTAAGACCCTCACAGAAAAAGGAGGGGATATTGTTGGTATCCGTCAACCTACGAGGCTGAAAATCATTGCAGAGATTGCCAGGACAGCCACCGATGAACTGGTCAGGGTGATCGATATTTTCAGGGCTCCGGGCAGATCATTTCTGACACCGGCTCATCATCTCCTGCTTACTGATGATACGGTGATCGATATTTCCCATGAAAGCCTGATGAGGATCTGGGACAAGCTTAAGATATGGGTTGATGAAGAGGCGCAGGCCGTTCAGATGTATAACCGTCTGGCTGAAGCATCCGGACTATTCCAGGCCGGAAAGACAGGACTCTGGAGACCCCCTGACCTGACGCTTGCTTTGAACTGGCAGAAAAAGCAGCAACCCACACTTACCTGGGCCAGCAGGTATAATCCGGCCTTTGAAAGAGCAATTGTTTTTCTCGAAACAAGTGAAAAAGAATTCATTGCCGAAGAAGAAAATAAGATCAGGCTTCAGAAACGACAGCTGCAGCGCACCAGAATATTTGCGATGGTGCTGGGGACAGCTGCGATCATTTCTATCGGCTTGATGTTGTATTCCTTCGTGCTCCGGGAACAGGCTGTAAAAGCACAGAATGAAGCTGAATACCAGCGTGCTGTTGCCGATAGTAATTTCCAGGTAGCCGAGGAGCAAAGACAGATTGCCCTTAGTGCACTTAGCGAAGCTGACCGACAGAGGATTTTAGCAGATAGCAGCGCCCAGGTAGCCATTCTCCAGCGAATGCTGGCAGATTCATCAGCCGAGGTGGCTAACCAGCAGCGCAGAATTGCGGTAAGAAATGAGGCGATGGCCAACGCCCAGGCCGATACTGCCGAACAGAGAAGGGTTGAAGCGGATGCCCAGAGAAAACTGGCTGAAGAGGCAAGGGAGGATGCCTACAGGCGAAGATTGCTCTCTATAGCCCAATCCATGGCAGTTAAATCCCTTCAGGTAGATAATGACACAAACCTCAAATCATTGCTTTCCTACCAGGCTTTTATCTTTAATCAGGAATATGGCGGGAGGGAACATCATGCGGATATTTATGCCGGGCTATACGATGCCAATGAATTTCTAAAAGGCCCATCATGGAATGTTTTCAGAGGGCATAATGATGCAGTCAGATCGATTGTTTTTATCCCGGGAACAAATACATTCTATACCACAGGGAGTGATGGGAAGATATTACAATGGCAACTCAGCGATAAACAGTTCACTGTTGTAGCTGAAAACAATATGGTTAACAGGGTAATGGATGTAAGCAGCGATGGAAAATGGATGGTATGTGGGACAGATGGAGGCGGAATCCAGGTATTTAATATCAATTCTCCCTCTGGTGAACCCAGATTCCTGTCCGGTAGCGATAACCGTATCAGGGCACTGGATTTCCTTCCCGACAATAACCGGCTAATCGCTGCCGGAACCGGTAATGATATCTTTTTATGGAATCTGAGTGCCGGGACCAATCAGTTATTTACTACTGTAACATCACCTGTCCAGGTTCTCACTGTATCTGCAGATGGCAGGTGGGTTGCGGGAGGAACAAGAGATGGCCAGATCATCATCTGGAACCTGAACAATCCGTCGGAGCAGTATCTGTTATTTGAAGAAAGGGGCAACCAGGTACTTGCTTTACACTTTAGTCCGGATGGTAAATGGCTTGCAAGTGGTGACCTGAGAGGTAATGTAAAAATCTGGAATCTTCAGAACAGAACACTTGTCGATAACCTGCGGGGGCACCGTGCCAGGATCACTGATCTGAAATTCAGTCCTGCAGGTGATATCCTGGCTTCCGCAAGCAATGACGGATCGGTAAGGCTCTGGGAAACAGCCGACCTGAATAACCAGCCCATTGTCCTGTCAGGTAATTCCGGGTTTATATTCTCCCTGGCCTTCAGCCCTGATGGCAGCAATATCCTTACAGGCAGCACCGAAGCAAACAGGCTCGTGGCAAGCCCTACCAGGACCAGGTACCTTGCTGGGGAGATTTGTCCTAGGTTAGACCGTAATATGACGGATGAGGAATGGAATACGTTTGTAGGTGCAGATATCCCTTATGAGGAAACCTGTGGCCAAAAAGTTTCCATTGGTATCAAACAAGAATAGCAACACAATGAATAATCCTTATCGAAAAATTTTACGTTTCCTGAGAAGTTATTTCATAACAGGAACATGTTTATCGATCCTTTTTGTTCTTCAACTTCAGTATCTGGTTGCACAGGATGAAGAATGTGCATTCACGCTCAGGGAAGCCGAACAGCTTTATAACCAGGGCCTTATAGAGAATATCCCGCAAATGTTACAATCATGTATAGAGAAGGGGTTTACCAAGGAAGACAGACTATCAGCATATAAACTGATCACTCTGTGCTCATTGTACAATGATGACCAGGATCTTGCTCATGAACAGATGCTCGCCTTCCTGAAAAAATATCCGGAGTATGAACTTACACCAACCGATCCTGAAGAATTCAGGTTCCTTTTTGAGGAGTACAAAACAAGGCCGATATTTGATTATGGGGTGTTTGTCGGAGTTAATTATACCCATGGCATAACAGGTGAGCCATTTTCGCCATTGAACCAGCGTGGTGACAGGCTCAGGTACCGGCCTGATAATATGGGTCTTCAGGTTGGTGGTGTGCTTAATTTCTACATCACTAAAAGTTTACAGGTTGCAGTAGAACCAATGTATACACAGAAACTTTTCAGGCTGGACCATGCCGATGATATTGTAGATCTGTATATAAAACCTGAGCGTTTTGAAAGACAGTCATATGTGGATGTCCCTCTCACTTTTACCTATGACTTTGACCTTGGAAGATTCCGTCCCTATGTTAGAGCCGGCGGACAATTCAGCTACCTCTTTGAAGCTAAAACAAGTCTGGTAACAACATTCGTGAACTCCACGGGTGAACTAATAAAAGAAAATTCGGGTCCGGACCTGGATATGCTGAATTACGAAGGCCAGGCATATCGTAAATTATATAATTATTCAGCTGTTGTCGGAGGAGGGGTGAAATTAAAAATCACCAAAGGATATTTTTACCTGGATACACGATATAATATCGGATTAAATCTTCAGAACACAGGCAACCGTTTTGAGCTGTACGAGCAGATATTTTATTACATGAATACTGACTCAGATTTCAGGCTTAATAATTTCATGGTAACATTCGGATTTGTAAGATCATTCTACAAACCACGCCAAATTATTAAATAACTTATAACAATACCAATTTATCTGAATCATGATCCGCAGAACAAACCTTGTAATATTAATCATAGCCTTATTGATATCATGTCATCAGGATGAGATCAGTGAAGAGCAATCAAAAGCCTTCATTAAATTCTTTGGTAACGGGGATCTGGTTGTGACGGGCATGGACGTCAAACAAACAGCCGATGGTGGTTATGTGGTGCTTGGCAATGCCATCTATGAGGATGAAACGACTGATATATACCTGATCGGCACGGATGAAAACGGCAACAGCCTGGGATGGTCACCAAAACTGATTGGTAATCAGTATAATGATGAAGGGAACAGGATCATTGTTTTAAGTGATGGATTCCTGATTTTTGGCACCACTGACCTCTCCGGGAATGGGCAGACTGATATGTATCTTGTAAAAACCGATCCTGAAGGTAATGTAGTATGGGAAAAAACAATCGGAGGTACAAGCCGTGAGGAAGGATATGATATCCAGGTGACAGCTACAGGCGACCTGATTCTTGCAGGTGTTACGGATGATCCGGTCATTACAACAGGGAATAAAAGTGCATATATGCTGGTAACCAGCAGTGATGCATCAGTAATAAGGAAAAGAGGCACGATCAGCTACCTCGATTTTGAGGCGGAAGCAAGAGCCATCAGAGAAATAACCGGTGGATACATGATTATTGGTACCATCACGAATATGGCTGCTTCATCAAGCGATATTTTGCTTGCAAGATCAAATGAAAGTTTCACAGAGATTTTAGCAAAGACTGCAGGAAGAACAAGGGATGATTTCGGCGAGGACCTTTATATCTCATCCGGTGGTGAAGTTTATATTCTTGGTTCATCGAATAACCCCCAGACAAATATTTCGGAAGTTTATTTCGGACAGTTAGAATCAACGCTGCTTGAAATGACATGGACAAAAATTTTAAGTGAGCCCGGTTTCGGACTGGAAGCCAAGGGCATGGCTTATTCAGACCAGGGATTCTTCGCCATAACCGGTTCCAGGCTGTCAGTTGCTGAACAGGATATGATGTTTCTGAGGCTTGACAATACAGGCCAGGAATTAAACAGAAAGTTTTATGGTGAATCAGGATTTCAGGAAGGGCACGCTATTCACTATACACCTGCCGATAACGGATTTATTATCACAGGCACAAATGATTTCGAAGTTTTCAGCATGGCAGCGATGGTTAAAACAGGGCCGGATGGCAACCTTGACTGATGCGGGAATTACCTCGTAAAAATGCAACCATTGAGCTTTTCAGAGTGTCCAAGAATATATATCCATACATATCATTTTTTCTCACTTTTATAATAATCTGAGTAAATCAAAATACTATGAAGCGGATCGGCATAATTACTTTTACCTTTCTATTGATAATCATATTCTCCGGCCTGAATGCAACTGCACAAACTGCCACTATAACACCAGACAAAACACTCAGAGAACTCTATCTTGATGGTAGTTACCTGGATCTAACCCTGGGTGGTGGTGAAGAATTTGAGGATTATACAACATTGCATCCGGATAGTTTTATCCTGCAGGGAGCACCTCCTGGAGTGGGTATTGATACAATAACCGAAACGGGTCCGACCACCGCCAGGATCCATCTCAGTTATCAATTTTTACTAAATGACTTTGACTCGGATTCAACAAATTTTCACGTCGATATTATAGCTAATGCATTAACTATCAGCAGCAGTGACCTGGCAAGCAATTCCCTGACAATCTATGCAAATACATCTCCTGCGGCAATTCTTAGACCTGATTCTGTACTTACAGAATTAAGACTTGACGTACGTTACGTTACAATAGTACTGTTTGATGAAAGCTTTACAGGGATTGTTCAAAATAATGATCTGCGATTAGATAACGAGCCTGATGGTCTTACTTTTGAAGTTAGCTATCAAGATACCAGGGAAATAAGAGTTAATCTTAATTATAATAATGATACAAAAGACTTTGATGATTCTATAAATTTCAGTATCACAATAACCGATGAAAACAGGTTGGTGACAAGTACTTCAGATTTAACAAGTGATTCAATAACCATAATTGCCAATGTCGAAGTTCCACAGGCTAACCTGACACCCAGTACCACACTATACGAACCATATCTCGATACTCAGCATGTCGATTTGCAACTGGTAGAGGAGAAATTTCTGGATTATTCAACACTCGACGATTCTTATTTTAAATTGAAGGATGCACCTCCCGGCCTGACAATAGGTGGCCTGCCGGTGAAATCACTTCAGAAGGTAAGATTAAACCTTAATTTTTCGGGAGATTTTGATGTTAATTACCCGGATTTTCATGTATGGATTGACAGCAGCAGGCTCCTGCAATCTTCCAATTCTCTTCTGAGCGATAAATTAACTATCAATGCCTGGGTTGAAGATACCAGCGGCACACTGATACCAAGTAGCTCTTTATATGAACCTTACCTTGATACCCAATCTGTTACAATTAAATTTGTGGATGAATGTTTCACTGATTCCACCTTTAATTTGACAAAATCCTATTTTACCCTTCTGGATGCACCCCCGGGATTAACAATCGGCAGTGTTTCAGACAGGAAAACAAAATCTGTCCGCCTGAATCTTAACTTTACAGGTGATTTTGATGTGAATTATCCAAACTTCCATATCAGAATCGATGATGCAAAGCTTTTGCTCGCACAGAGTGACCTTCTTACTGATACAATACCTATAACTGCATTTGTTGAAGATACAAGTGCAACATTAACCGCAAGTGGCGCACTGTTTGAACCTGACCTTGATTCACGATATTTGGAAATAACATTTGTTGATGAATGCTTTATAGATTCATCTACCTCATTAACACCTTCTCATTTTAAACTGCTTGATGGTCCCCCGGGATTAACCATAGAAAGTGTTTCAGACAGAAAAACAAAATCGGTACGACTTAATCTTGCTTTCTCAGGTGATTTTGATACAAATTATCCAGATTTTCATGTCTGGATAGATAGTTCAAAACTCCTCCTGTCAGTTAATTCGGTATTAACAAATATTGTGGCCGTAACAGCTTATGTTGAGAATCCAAAAGCTTTCATAACACCGGATGATGCATTAAATGAACCAGTCTTAGATTCACGACATGTCGAAATAAAACTGTTCGAAGAAAAATTCAACGATTATACTTCACTGACCAAGTCCCATTTTAAATTGCGCAATGGTCCTCCCGGCCTTGTAATTGACGATATTTCAGATAAAGCTGATTCCTCGGTTACTGTACATCTCAACTTCACCGGGGATTTCGATAAGGATTATCCTGATTTTCATATCTGGATCGATGGCACACAACTATTACAATCCTCAGATTCGCTGCTTAGCGACACTGTCGGGATTACCCATGTTTACGAAATGCCTGAATTCTCAATTACGCCGGATCAGCAACTTACAGAACAGAACCTTGATGCCAGATACCTTACGGTTACACTGGTAGAAGACTCATTTATCCTTTTCAGCGGGATCCAGATAAACCATTTTATCCTGAACAATATACCTAATGGGATCTCAATCGGAAGTATAGATTCTATCAGTCCAATCATCATAAGGATTAACCTGAACTTTGCCGGGAATGATTTTGATACAAATTTCACCCAATTCAGTGTGACCATCAATCCGGTTATACTGGTTGAACAAAAAGATTTTCTGACAAGCAATAACAAGCTGACAATTGAAGCCACGGACGAACCCTCCGAACTTCATATGACTGCCGACCAAAAACTGTCGGAGTATAATTTGGACGGACGACAACTGACACTAACCCTGGTTCAGGATACATTTGTCAGTTTTCCTCTTCTATCAACAGATTTCACCCTGAATAAAGGGCCTTTATCGAATTTGATCATTACCGGAGTCACTGAACAAAATTCAAATAGTGCTAAGCTCAACCTCAGTTTCACCTATCAGGATTTTGATACTGACATCACTGGTTTTGATGTCACTGTGAGTGCTGCAAAACTGAAAAAGGGTGCACCTTTGACAACACTTAATGACTCTACCATATATGCCTATGTTGAGGTACCTGTAGCAACGATCATCTCAGATTCTATATTAACCGAATACCGGTTTAATTATAGAATACTTGACTTAAAATTCCATGATGAAAAGTTCCTCAATAAAGGTACACTTGTTAAGGAAGATTTCAACCTCGTCAACAATCCTGCGGGAACCAGCATTAAAAGTATTACAAATGTTGAAGATTCATCATTAACTGTTATTTTGCAAACAGATGGTACTGATTTTGACACATCGTGTACCAATCTGCGGCTATCTATCAGGAAGGAGGTATTACTGCAATCTGAAACTTCTGATCTTCAGTCGAATAGCTTAATCGTGTATCCCAATCATGAGCCGAATATTATTAGCTTAACAATACCAGATCAGACTTATAAGGTTGGAGATATCGTAACGGCAACCATCACACTTGATAATCATGTTGATTCCCTGTTTACGCTCAGGACGGGTAATATCGGGGGATATACAATTGACAGCCTGGTAAGGGACATATCTGATATTGATAAGTACTATGCTTATTTTACAATCAATGAAGGTGGGACGGATCATCCTGCAAACCAGGATATCCCGGTTACTAATTTTCAGCTGGAAGACTGGCTGATCCGGGGGAATATCTGGAATACACCAATCTCGCAATCCAATGACCTGATTGATGCTAATACCCCTGTTGTTGCTTCCATATTGCCATTGGGATCGGGGACGGCAAAAATAGGGGGAAAGGTATTTATTGTTGTATCAGCCGATCAGAAAGGATACAGTGTAGATCCTGCATCACAGATCAATTCTATCCCTGTCAACTCATCTAATATCACAATGGTTGATAACAATAATAGCACCTATTCATTTACATACACCGTTCAGGCTGGTGATCAGGACGTGCCGACCGGTAACCTCCAGGCCAGTTTTGTGTTTTCTGATCTCGCGGGAAATAAAAATGTTGCATTCAGCACCATTTCCGCAAATGAAATCGGTATTGATGCAAATGCACCTGTCATCGATTCAGTCAGGATAACCTCTTCAGATGATACACTTACAATAGGGGAAAACCTGGTCCTGACGATTTACACGGATGAGGATAATTATGAGCTTGATGAAAGCAATACGAAGGTGAACAACACCCCTGCTTCTGAATCTAACATTAATTTTTCAGCTCTCGGCAGTGGGAGATACAATCTCACATACCAGGTAAAAGAAGGAGATCCAATTGTTCCAAAAGGTGCCCTGAGTTTTCAGGTGGTTATGATGGACAGTGTGATGAATAAAACCGGTGCATTTACAACAATTCAAAATAACAATGTTGCTATACTGACTACAAGGCCAACGGTTAACCTTGCCGGAACACAAAAAATCTGTGTTGGATTTCCAGCCACCTTGTATTTATCATTCACCGGGATAGCTCCCTGGAGGATTGAATATACTGACGGGACGAACAGTGATGTGATAGAAAATATCACCGATCAGGAGTATAGTTTCGAAGTCTTACCCACCACACCCGGGTTATATACTTATCTGATCACGCAAGTGGAAGATGCGACCCAGAACACTAACACCGGGACAGGTTCAGCTTTTGTTACGGTGAACAGTCTGCCTGTGGTGGCCATAACCGGTTTAAGAGATGTATTCAGTGTTGAAGAGGAAAAAGTCCCCTTGACCGGCACACCACCGGGAGGTGATTTTATGGGTGTGGGTGTTGTCGATCCGGTGACCTCACCTGAATATTTCAATCCCAACCAGGCAGGGGTTAATGACTCCCCTCATATGATTTACTACAAGTACACGGATGCAAACGGTTGCACCAGTACGGATTCAGCTTTAGTTAATGTCATCAGTGCGGCAGCAGAAATCTTTTTCGGTGGTATCCTGCAGAATACCCGGCAGCTTGCATGCTGGTATGAAAAAGATTTTTTAGTATCGGCAAGAAATACATCGGACAGCCTGGGATATTTCACAACACAACCTTCTTTTGAGGGATTCCTGAGTGATCAATTCGATAATACGGCAATCCTGCACCCATCTGCAATTGATTGGAGCACCCTGGAGGAAACACAGTATATTGATATTATTTATCATTATCCCGATACTATCGGATACCCGTTGACAGACACTTCATCGTTGAAAGTAGAATATTTCATGCCTCCCAGAATTTATACACTGGAAAAATATATTTACTGCAGTAATGAACCGGCATTTGATCTTGAAGGGAATTATCTGACCGGAACATTTACCAAAATACCGGGTGTCACGGGTGATCCGCCCAAGTATTCTTTTAATCCCGGCACAGCAGCGATCGGCATTTCAAAAATCTATTATACCCAGCTGAATGCATCGGGCTGTTTCCTGAAAGATTCAATTGAAATTACGGTGAATCCAACACCAATTTCTGCATTTAACTATCTTGACACATGTATTGACCGTACCACCGGCGGATCCGGAGTAAGATTTGTGAATGCTACTGATACATCGGGCCTTGGATTACTAAGCTGGTTATGGAATTTCGGGGACTTCTTTAATAACACCAGTACCCTGGAAGATCCCACACATTTGTACCAGGTTGGTGGCAGCCGGACCGTCAGCCTTCAGGCAACCACAATTCATGGATGTGTAAATAAAAAGGAACGCGTTATTGTTTTTGGTGACCGGCCGGAATCAGGATTCACATGGCAAACAGAATGTTTTACTACGAGCCCGATTAGTTTTGATGAGGATGTGTTCTCCGAAGATCCCCTGAAGACATACCGGTGGCGACTGTACAACCCGGATGGTTCTCTCCTTCATCAATCTTCGGGGGCCAATCTTGTTTCCATTGAATACCTGTTCCCGCAGCGTGATGAATATCCGGTTGAGTTGGAGGTGGAGACTGAACTGGGATGCA
>Ga0111176_1070_pt1 | contig 27979 bp, 25 predicted proteins | sample DeeMarSWOR324_28_FD_80229 | JGI IMG/M metagenome (GOLD analysis project Ga0111176, IMG submission 80229) | Bacteroides sp. SM23_62_1 | reverse complement strand
AAACCAATCCTGAACCAGATAACTTCCAGGCACCTGTCCTACATACTTGTTATTGTGATAAGATATTTCGGAGGGATATTGCTGGGTAAAGGAGGCCTGATACGGGCATATACAAATGCGGCTGCAGATGGGCTGGACAATGCAACCGTTATCAAAATGGCGTACAAAGAAGTTTACAGGATCCGTTTTGGCTATAACGACATGAACAGCGTAATGAAGATCATCGGGACACATAAGCTGGAGGTGATCAGTCAAAAATATGAACAACTTGCACAAATTGAATTCAGTATTGTAAGAAACATGGCCTCCAGTGTTCTTAATCAATTCAAAATGATTGGTAATCTTAAAGTTGAATATCTCGGTACAAAGCAGGATGGTTAACTGCTATTATTTATTAATTGTTATTAACAACCAATAAGTATATCATGGAAGCTGATTAATTTTATAACCATGCAATAAATTACCTTTTTAAACTTCAACTAATTAACAAACAATAAAATGGTCGGAAAAAGCCTTATCTCAATCAACGATTATTCGAAGGAAGAATATCTTCGTATCCTTGACCTGACGGCGGAATTTGAAAAAAAACCAAGTCAAAATCTGCTTCATGGATATGTCGTTGCCACCCTGTTTTTTGAGCCGTCTACCCGAACGAGGTTAAGCTTTGAAAGTGCTGTCAACCGCCTTGGTGGCAAAATTTTAGGTTTTGCTGATGCAAATGTAACGAGTGTTACCAAAGGAGAGACCCTTCATGATACCATTAAAATGGTGCAGAATTACTGCGATCTGATCGTCATAAGACACCCGCTCGAAGGCAGTGCAAGATATGCCAGTGAAGTTGCCAGTGTCCCGGTGATCAATGCCGGAGATGGTGCAAATCAACATCCGACACAAACACTCCTTGATATGTATTCCATTAAAAAAACCCAGAATACACTTGACGATCTGAATATTTTTTTCGTTGGCGATTTAAAATACGGAAGGACAGTTCATTCGCTCCTTATGGCCATGTCAAAATTCAGAACTACCTTCAACTTTATTTCGCCCGATGAATTGAAAATGCCCAATGAATATAAGCTTTATCTCGATAGCCTTGGATTGAAATATTATGAACATAAAGATTTTACCGATATCATCTCACATGCGGATATCATTTACATGACAAGGGTTCAGAAAGAACGTTTTTCAGATCCTATTGAATATGAAAAAGTAAAAAATGCATATATATTACGAAACAACATGCTTGAAAATACCAAGGATACTGTTAAAATCTTACACCCATTACCAAGAGTCAACGAAATTAATGAAGATGTTGATGAAAACAAGAAAGCCTATTATTTTATCCAGGCCCTTAATGGAGTCTATACGAGAATGGCTATTATTACCTCCATACTCGGACTGAAATAACAATATATGTCATCCATGCTCACAAATTATCAGATATGAAAGAAAAAAAACAACTGGTCGTAAGTGCCATCAAAGATGGGACAGTAATAGATCATATTCCTGCAAGACTATTATTTAATGTGATCAATATTCTTGGACTGGCAAAAATTGATAACCAGATCACCTTTGGTACCAATCTTGAAAGCAAAAAACTTGGCAAAAAAGCAATCATTAAATTAAGTGAAGTCTTTTTCAGAAAGGATGATCTTGACCGGATTGCACTGGTAGCCCCCCAGGCCAAAATAAATGTTATCCGCGACTATGAAGTAGTAGAAAAGAAAGTCGTTGAAGTACCGGATCATATTGAAGGTATAGCCAAATGCGTTAATCCAGCCTGTATCACCAATAATGAATCGGTGAGAACAAAATTTGAAGTGGTATCAAAGCAGCCTGTCTCCTTAAAATGTCATTATTGTGAAAAGATCACCGATATCGATAACCTGGTTATGATTTCTCATAAATAGGATCCACTCCGTTTTCACCTGATCGTATCTGCAGATCTGACCAACTTTTCATCCCTGTGAATTGACCTGTATGCCATGTAAGTAAGGATCATGGATATGACCGGGAATAATACTGCCAGCTGAATGCCGGATCCCGACATTTCAACTTTCCTGTAAATAAAAGTAAGGTAGTAGATTAATAATCCGGTCAATCCGGCATGGAGCAGAATATTCAACATACAAACCCTTGCCTGTACTACCCGTCTCTTAAATAAAAAAATTGCAATGAAATAAAGAAATGTAATAACTGCAATCAGAATTATTAAAGGTGCTGTTCTGATAATAATCTCTCCGGCTTCAGTATCATATAATCCGGAACTTTTAAATAATAATAGCTGATTATTGACTGTAATTATTTCTGCCAATGGTAAAAAAAATAACAGGATTGTTAAAACGAGGGCTGAGAACAAATATAATGTCTGGATTCGCTGGATCATATTAAACAACTTTTGTTCACTGACCTCCCAGAATTAATGGCAATCCCTGTTCCCCACTTCCGACAATAACAATTTTTGTGTTGGAAGATTCAGCAATCTTAAGTGTTGCTTCTATTCCACGCAGGGTTAATATCCTGTCAGTAAGACTGGCACTGATAGTCCTGTTGTAATTGGCGATTCCCTCTGCTTCAATGAGTTTTCGCTCAGCCTCCAGTCTTTCCCTCTCATTAATAAAAGTCATGGCAAGTGCCTCCTGCTCTCTTGTAAGCTTATTTTCTATTGCCGATTTGATATCCGGTGGCAAATTAATAGACCGGATCAATAATGCACGCATATCAATATAATTTTCCTTTAAAATATTCTTTGTTTCATCAATAATGGTGGATTCGACCTCATTTCGCTTTGTTGAATAGATCTCTTCCGCAGTGTACCGTCCCGTCACCTTCCTTACAGATGACCGGACTTCCGGGATAATGAGTGTATTGACATAATTCACCCCGAATATTTCATGAAGATCTCCAATTTTAAGGTATAAAGGATTAAAACGGATAGTTACATCTACATTAATGGACATTCCATTTTTGTCAAGGACATCCATGGTCTCTTCCCTTTGCTGTTCCTTTACATCATATACGAATAGTCTATTCCACGGTGCAATAACGACGAGACCGGTCTGCTTAATATTTTCCTTATCCAGCTCTCCACTGATTGAATGAAAAACAACTCCCCGTTCACCGGGTTTTATAATACTGAACATACGATTACCGAAAATGAGGAGAAAAATGAAAATTGCTATTGCTGTAATAATAACTGTGACTCTTTGTTTTTTCATTGTAGTATGATTTATTAATTTTTCTGATGATAGGATAAAAATACATCATTTTTAGATGGGACAGGTTTTACTTCCTGAAATTTTATGGTTAATAAATCCTTAACAGTTGATAGACATTTAATTACTATATTTACAGCATATTAAAGATTTAGTCCAGATCCGTTTATGAATCAATAAAAATGGGGCAAAACACAAGAGAAATACAGGCTTTGATCACACTCCTCGAGGATCCGGACATGGAGATCTACAGGACAGCCTCGTCCAGCCTTTTGAGACAGGGCCGTTCCATTATCCCCCAGCTGGAGAGAGCATGGGAAAACTCGTTAGATCAGATCTTCCAGGGAAGACTGGAAAGTTTGATACACCAGATACAGCATGAAGATACAACAAAAGAGTTGAAAGCATGGTTAAAGGGGGGGTACGAAGATCTTCTTGAAGGAGCCTGGCTCATTGCCAGGTTTCAGTTTCCAGATCTGAATTATCAGGAAGTAAATGATCCACTTGAGGGTATCAAAAAAGATGTATGGCTTGAATTAAATGAGAATCTCACAGCTCTTGAAAAGGTAAAGGTACTTAACCATATTTTCTTCGATATTCATGGTTTTTCAAAGAATATAAAAAATTTCTATAATCCACAGAATTCATATATAAACCAGGTAATTGAAAAAAGAAGAGGTAATCCGGTATCCATAGCAATCCTTTACATGGTTATTGCACAGAAGATCGGGCTGCCTGTCTATGGGATCAACCTGCCAAAAAATTTCATATTAGCCTATATGGATTATCCAGCTATATCAGACTATCAGGACAGACAAATTGACAATATTTTATTCTATATCAATCCTTATAACAGAGGAACTGTATTAGGCAGAAAAGAAATTGAATATTTTTTAAAGCAACAGCAGATGGAATTTCATCAATCATATTTTCTTCCCTGTTCTAACCTGGAAATAATCAAACGTGTTGTAACTAACCTGATTAATTCATACGAGCGTTTAGGATTTCAGGAAAAGGTTATTCAGTACAGAAAAGTATTACAGTTTTTTCCTGAAGATTGATGGACTAAACTCCATAATAAGATCTATACCAGTTTACAAAATGTTCAACACCCTCCTGCACAGGAGTTGAGGGACAGTAATTAAATTCTTCAAGAAGATCTCTGGTATCCGCCCATGTTCTGGTCACATCACCAGGCTGCATGGGCTTAAAGGTCATTTTTGCTTTCCTGCCCAATGCTTTTTCAATTGCCTCAATGAATTCCATCAGGTTCACAGGTTTACTATTCCCAATATTATACAACCTGTATGGTGCACTGGAGGAAGAGGGATCAGGATGTATTCCGTTCCAGTGTGGAAGCCCTGCTGGCGGTTTATCGATCATCCTGCCGACACCCTCTACAATATCGTCAACATATGTAAAGTCACGCTCCATTTTCCCATGATTAAAAACTTCTATCGGTTCACCTGCCAGAATAGATTTTGTAAAAATAAACAGGGCCATGTCCGGTCTTCCCCATGGCCCATAAACGGTAAAGAAACGTAAACCTGTGACGGGTATACCGAAGAGGTGGCTATAGACGTGAGCCATTAGCTCATTTGATTTTTTACTGGCAGCATAAAGACTGATAGGGTGATCAACATTTTGTTTTACTGAAAAGGGAAATTGTTCATTCATACCATATACACTGGATGAGCTTGCAAAAATCAGATGCGTGACTGGATTATGACGGCAGGCTTCAAGAATATTCATAAACCCTGAAATATTACTCTGGATATAGGTATGCGGGTGTATCAGGCTGTATCGTACACCTGCCTGAGCTGCCAGATGAATAACATAATCGAACTTCTGCTTTTCGAATAACTTATAAATATTTTCCTGATCCTCAAGCCCAACCTTCATGAATCTGTAGAGAGGATATCTCTGGCTGATAACTTCTTTACCATATTCAATCAACTCCTTTTTGATACCCGACTCTTCCAGCCTGGAATATTTCAGGCTGATATCATAATATTCATTGATATTATCTATGCCATATACATCATATCCGTTTTCAAGTAAAAATCTTGCAAGATGAAAGCCGATAAATCCGGCTGTACCTGTAACCAATACTTTCATTTTAAACCAGACCTGTTAATGGATATTAGTGTGATGGATAATAAGTTCCATTTTATTTTGCAAAGCTTACCGCTCTTGTTTCCCTGATCACTGTAATTTTAACCTGGCCCGGGTAGGTCATTTCATCCTGAATCTTTTTAGCAATATCATTTGAAAGATCTTCAGCTTCTTTATCCGTAACTTTTTCACTGCCAACTATTACTCTTAGTTCACGTCCTGCCTGGATAGCATAAGTCTTATTAACACCCGGGTAGGAAAGGGCCAGCGCTTCCAGGTCCTTGAGTCTTTTGATGTAGGATTCAACAATTTCCCTCCTGGCTCCCGGGCGTGCCCCGGAGATCGCATCACAAGCCTGGATAATTGGTGCAATCAGTGTGGTCATCTCCATTTCATCATGATGTGAACCAATCGCATTACAAACTTCAGCTCTTTCCTTATATTTTTCAGCCAGTTTCATCCCAAGGATTGCATGTGGTAGTTCAGGCTCATCATCCGGTACTTTCCCAATATCGTGCAGGAGTCCTGCCCGCTTTGCAAGCTTTGCATTCAAACTTAGTTCGGCCGCCATGATGGCACAAAGATTTGCTACTTCCCGTGAATGTTGTAAAAGATTCTGACCATAGGAAGACCGGTACTTCATTTTTCCGACAAGCCTGATCAGTTCGGGATGCAGGCCATGAATCCCCAAGTCAATCGCAGTACGTTTTCCTACTTCAATAATTTCTTCTTCGATTTGTTTTTCTGTTTTTTGCACTATCTCTTCAATCCGTGCCGGATGAATCCGGCCATCCGTAACCAGTTGATGAAGAGCCAGTCGTGCAATTTCCCTTCTCACGGGATCAAACCCGGAAAGTATGATAGCTTCAGGTGTATCATCCACAATGATTTCCACACCTGTAGCAGCTTCTAATGCGCGGATATTTCTCCCTTCCCGTCCGATTATACGACCCTTTATCTCATCATTATCAATATTGAATACTGTAACTGAATTTTCAATGGCTGTTTCTGTTGCCACTCGCTGGATCGTATCTACAATAATATTTTTAGCCTCCCTGCCGGCTGTCATCTTTGCTTCATCTACAATTTCATTGATATAAGACATTGCCTGTGTCTTGGCTTCATCCTTCAGGGAATCAGTAAGCTGTTGCCTTGCTTCTTCTGCAGATAATCCGGATATTGCTTCCAGCTGTTCCACCTGTTGCCTGTGCACCTTTTCCAGGTCTTCCTTGCGTTTTTCAATAAGTTCCAGCTGATTATCCATATTTTCCCGGATAGCTTCCAGTTCTTTATTTTTTCTCTGGATTTCCTCAAACTTGGAAGAAACCATTCCTTCCCGCTGTTTTAACCTGTTTTCAATAGTCAGAATCTTTTGATTCTTTTCATTTATTGCCTTTTCGTGCTCTGATTTCAGCTGAAGAAACTTTTCTTTGGCCTGAAGTATCTTATCTTTTTTTATTACCTCTGCTTCAATCTCAGCTTCTCTGATAATATTCATACTCTTACGTTTTAAAAACTCCTGGTACACGAAATAAGTTATTACTATTCCGGCAATAAATGCAACAACTCCAATTACTACCTCTAAAATCATATTGTTGTTATTTTTAGTTATAGAATATTTATAAAAAAAGTACTATTTTATCACCCCTGGATTAATTGTAATATCATGCATCGGGATGATTAATCCAACTCTCGATATTATTAACCTGTTAAAATAAAAAACCCGCATGCTTCCTCAAGATTTTAAAAAACCCCTATTAAACATGGGTGGGAATGCCACACGATCTCGAACGTCCACTGTCCCCGAAAGGAACCCCGGCAGAGCCGGGATTGAGGCCTGCTCTTAACCACGTGAGCTTGTTCCCAATTTAGTTAGTGTTGAGTTTCAAAAATATTTGAAGAAACAATGCGGGTTAAATCGTTATATGTTAAAGAACGTATACTACTCCTTTTCTAATATTGAATCAAGTTCCGAATTTAATTGTTGTATTTCATCCATTATTGGCTCAATTGCATTTCTTTCTTCCAGATCCAACACTTTGATCACATATTGTAACGCTGCCATAGCCAGAAAATCCTGTGCATCCTTGTCAATATATTTCTGTTTGTACTGTAATACCTTCTCATTTATTAATCTGGCTGCATTTCTGATCTTCTCTTCGTCTTTGCGTTCAATTTTTAACGGATAATAGCGATCAGCAATGTTTATTCTGATTGACAGTTTATCATCCATTTAGTAGAATGAAAATTATTTCATCTATTTAAAAGAGCAATACATCGGTCGATTTCCCGCACCATCTTGTTCACCCTCAACCTTGCATCGTGCAAATCATTGCTTGATGCAACAAGCGTTTTAGCTATCTTTAATTTGTCGTATTTAGTTTTAAAATCTTTCAGACTTTGTTCTGTCGTTTTAACCTTTTCTCTGAGCTCATGATTCTCCCTGATGAGTGTAACATTTTTATCCTTCTCTTTTTCATATAGATCAATGACCCGTTTGATCTTTTCTTTTAACTGGTTAAAATTGTGACTGTCAGATTCACTCATCGTAGCATATTCTTAAATACAAATATAAGACTGTTAATGATAATTTAAAAAAAAAATATCCGCATTTTAAATTTAAAAGAATTATATATTAGTTTAGTTGCTTCATGCAAATATTGTATACAGCCATCTGAAAAGTTTTTTCATGAAACCTGTTCATAACTTTTTCCATATTGTTTTTTTTCTGTTACTGGCTGAATTGTTATATTCTCAAACACCTGCTTCAAAGAATCAGTTCCGGTCACCTCTGGATATTAAGATGTACCTGTCAGGAAATTTCGGGGAATTGCGAGCTGATCATTTCCATTCAGGGATTGATATTAAAACACAGGGGGTAACAGGGAAAAAAGTTTATGCTGCAGCAGATGGTTATATTTCCAGGATTAAGATTGAGGCTGCCGGTTATGGAAAAACTCTCTATATCACTCATCCTGATGGTTACATGACGGTTTATGCACACCTCGACCGGTTTATTCCAAAAGTGGATAAGTTCGTCAGGGATAAACAGTATCAGGAAAAAAAACATGCCCTGAATATTTTTCCTCCAAAAAATGAATTCCAGTTCAAACAGGGAGACTTAATTGCCTTTTCAGGAAATTCGGGATATTCATTCGGACCACACCTGCACTTCGAAATCAGAGAGACTGCCAGTCAGTATCCTCTGAATGTACTGTTATACGGTCTTGAGATTGAAGATAATACACCACCACGGATTTATTCTATTTGTATATATCCCTGTGACGAGCAGAGTTATATCAACAATATAAATGAGAAGCAATTTTTTCCTGTGAAAGAGGTTAATGGTTCTTATCATTTAATAAATAACCAGAATATAATATTAACCGGAAAGATAGGCTTTGGAATTGAAGCATATGACCTGATGGAAGGATCCCCGAACAGGTGCGGACTGTATTCAATAGAACTACTTATAGATAGTATAAAACATTTTTCCATGAGAATGGACAAATTCTCTTTTAACGACTCAAGATATATAAATAGCTTTATTGATTATGAAGAAAAACAGAAAAACAATAAAAATATCCACAAAACATTTATTGATCAAAATAACCTGCTGAATGTTTATAATGAAACCAAAAATTCAGGTATTGCTGAATTTCTGGATGATGATATGCATTCAATCACTTTCATACTGAAAGATGCATATCTGAATGCAACACAACTTAATTTTCATGTTACGAGTCAATCCATTAACCAGGTAAGTAATCCTGTAAAAAACAACGATTATCTTCAGTTAATGTACTGGAACACCATTAACACATTTGAACGGGACGATATCAGGTTAGTTATTCCACAAAGGGCTCTTTACAAGGATATCCAGTTCACGTATTCAAAATCCGGTATTCCCGCAGGTTTTTTTTCCATGGTACATCATGTACACAATATTTATACACCCTTACATCTTCCTGGAGAACTATATTTGAAACCAGTTAATCTACCTGATTCATTAAATGACAAAGCTGTTGTGGTTAATGCTAATAACAATGGCAAGTGGCAGTATGCAGGGGGTGAGTGGGTAAATGGATATGTTAGAACCACAATATTACAATTCGGCAAATATGCAATCACAGTTGATACAATCCCACCGACAATAACACCATTGAATCTGGATGGATCAGCGGATATGAAAGACAGAACCTCAATAAGGTTCAAGATCGAGGATGACCTTTCGGGAATACAATCATACGAAGGTTATATAGATAATGAGTGGGCTCTTTTTGAATATGATGCAAAGAATAACCTCCTGTTTTATATATTTGATCCGGATAAAATTACCAGGGGGAAAAACCATGCACTGGAACTTTATATTGTTGATAATAAGGATAATATTTCGTTTTACTATACTGAGTTCTATTGGTAACATCAGGTACAATAATTATCGCATTATTCATCCATCTCAGGAGTGAAATACACTCTGAAAAATTGATTGTATAAAGAGATCAATAAGTGTTTTTAAAGTTGCCTGGGGAGGGGGCAGACATATAAAAAGAATAATGAATAATAATCCTTTAAGCGTGTTAGGAATAATGTCTGGCTCATCACTCGATGGGCTTGATCTGGCTATCTGCAGGTTCAGTAAAAAAAACGGAAACTGGTTATTTAATTTTGTAGATGGAAAAACAATTCCTTATTCGGCTGAATGGAAGGTGATACTTGAAAAAGCTCCGGATCTTGACGGTCAGCATCTGAAAGACCTTGATGCAAAATATGGGAAGTTTATTGCGGAACAGGTCATGAAGTATTTATCAGAGGTAAATATTGATGTGGATATGATATCTTCTCATGGCCATACAATCTACCATCAACCCGAGAAAGGAATCACGATGCAAATTGGCAGTGGTGCTGAAATCTCAGCCATTACCAGCCTCACTACCATCTGTGACTTTCGCAGTACGGATGTTGCACTCGGAGGACAGGGAGCCCCTCTTGTGCCGGTAGGGGATGAACTCCTGTTTAATCAATACGATTACTGTCTTAACCTGGGGGGATTTGCGAATATTTCATTTTCAAATGCAGGACAAAGAATCGCATTCGATATATGTCCAGTAAATACCGTCCTGAACAGGCTCGCCCAGCAGATGGGCCAGCAGTACGACCATGATGGTAACACCGGTCGCACAGGACAGACAGATAAAGATTTACTTGAAAAATTAAACGCACTCCCCTATTATCGAAGAGAGGCACCAAAATCACTGGGAAAGGAATGGCTGATTCATGAGTTTTCGCCGGTCATTGATCATTCATCCATTCCCATCAACAATAAAATCAGAACTGTATATGAACACATTGCATACCAGATAAGCAGGATACCGAAAAAAGATAAAAATATCTTCATAACTGGTGGCGGAGCACATAATAAATTCCTGATAGAAATGATTAGAAAATTCTCCAAGGCAGATTGTATACTTCCAGAATCAAATATTATTGATTATAAGGAAGCCATAATTTTTGCTTTTCTTGGTTTATTGCGAGTTCACGGAGAAATTAATTGCCTGGCCTCCGTAACCGGAGCATCCAGGGATAGCTGTTGCGGAGCAGTATATTTGGGTATAAATCGAACGGTAACTAAGTGAACGATTTAGCAGGTTCCATGAGGGGAGTGTGTCACAACCACTTTTATAAATAATGGTATCATGAACCTTTCAGCATGTTGTTCCAAACTTCACCCCATCCCCTATCCCCTTCCCCTGAAGTGGGAAGGGGTATCTCTAACTGGACTCCCCCTTTCAGGGGGGAGTATGGGAGGGGGGTGAAATTGCATTATATTCAAACCATTCAAGTTATGACACAGCCCCGACTTGGTCTCAAAAACGCTGGTATCTGTTAATTACACTACTGAATGACAACCGAATTAACTACTGAATCACAACTGAATAAACAATCGAATTAATTACTGAAACATATGGAAAATTTTATCGCGTATAATCCTACAAAGCTTCACTTTGGAAGCGGAGTTATCAATAACCTGGGAAAGGCTGGGAAAGAGTATGGAGAAAGGGTACTCCTTGTCTATGGAAAGGGTTCTGTACTCAGAAATGGAAGTTATGACCAGACAAAGGGCCAGCTGGAAAAAATACACGCGGAAATTTTTGAATTTTCCGGCATTAAACCGAATCCTGTTATAGATGATGTTGATGCAGCAGTCCGTTTCGGGCTATCAGAAAAGATCGATTACATTGTAGCGGTTGGTGGTGGAAGCGTCATTGATTCTGCTAAAATTATCAGTGTATGCATTGCAGAACGGTGTAAGGGTTGGGATGTTATGAAAAACAAGGTCAGCATTCAATCATCAGTTCCAATGATTGCAGTATTAACACTGGCCGCAACAGGCACTGAGATGAATCCTGTATCTGTTTTACAGAATAACCGGACCAGGGAGAAAATTGGCTTCAGCCATCCCTCTATGTTTCCACGTCATTCTTTTCTTGATCCAACCTATACCCGGACTGTCCCTGCCAACTATACTGCTTATGGAATAGTTGATTTGATTGCCCATGCACTGGAGAATTTTTTCGGATACGGTGAGGCATCCTTATCAGATCGTTTCGTGGAGGCCATCATCAAGGAAGCTTTTGATTGTGGACCACAACTCATGAAAAATCTGTCAGATTATGACCTGCGTGCACGTGTCATGTGGGCGGCGACAAATGCCCTCAATGGGCTCACAGGATATGGCAGATCCTCGGGTGATTGGGGAGTTCATGCAATAGGGCATATCTTGTCATTCCTGTATGACACACCACATGGCGCCACACTCTCCATTGCCTATCCCGCCTGGCTTAAACACCTGAAATCAAGAATCCCGGACAGGATAAGAAAATTGGGAGAACATCTCCTTGATGAACCAGATGTTGAAAAAGTGATACAACAGGTCGAAAACTTTTTCAGGTCTCTGAATAGCCCCGTAAGATTGCAGGAAATTGGAATTAATGCGGATAAAAAAATGGTAATCCTTGAATTAATGAATACAAATAAGGTAACCGGACAACATCACCGGCTGGATGACAGCGACAGGTCCATTATACTGGACTGGATGTTCAGTTAAACAAAAAAGGTGCAGCAAAATGCTGCACCTCTAACCCTAATTACTAACTAATCAACACCTTAACCACTAAACCTAAACTAACCTAAAACCTTATCTTATTAAACGTTTTTTATTCAAAAATGTTTTAAATACTTCTGAATATTTTGAAATACTGTGTGTTAATTTTCAATATAGTTCAATATCTAAATATTTCGATACAAAATTATATATTATTACAGTATCGAATAATTATAAAATATTATTTAACAAATATTTAAATATTATTGAATAACGTGTTGTGCTATGAAAGACAATAATATTGATAATCAGATTTATATCGTGCCGCGCTGACGGCGCAGCCCGATATAAAAAGATAACATGCAACAACATGCATTATTTAATATCATAACGCGTTAATGAATATGAATTACAAACTGTCCTTTATGTTTTATTGAATATCTATTGTCTATTCAATAAATCCAGATATTTTTGTCGATTATCAAAAACCACAATTATGAAGAAAAGAGTCATTATTTTCCTGATGTTGGTCATCATTACGATATTTGCCGTCAGGGATAATTCTGCCTGCACGAATTACCTGGTAACCACAGGTGCATCTGTGAATGGTGCCACGATGATTTCCTATGCAGCAGATTCTCATATTCTCTATGGGGAGCTTTATTTTACACCTGCTAGGGATCATCCTGCAGGCAGCTGGCTTGAAATTTATGAATGGGATACCGGGAAATACCTTGGCAGGATCAGGCAGGTTCCACACACCTTTTCTGTTGTTGGAAATATGAATGAACACCAGGTGGCTATTGGGGAAACAACATACGGTGGACGGCCGGGACTTGTTGACACAACAGGTATTATTGACTACGGCAGTCTTATGTACATCACCCTTCAAAGGGCAAAATCAGCCAGGGAAGCCATCATGATTATGGGTGAACTTGTTGCTGAATATGGTTATTACAGTAGTGGAGAATCTTTCTCTGTTGCAGACAAAAATGAAGTATGGATCATGGAAATGATTGGCAAAGGTCCTGGTAATAAGGGTGCTGTATGGGTTGCCTTAAAAATTCCTGATGGTTTTGTTTCTGCACATGCTAACCAGGCCAGGATCACCACTTTCCCTTTAAATGATCCTGAAAACTGTCTTTATGCCGAGGATGTAATTAGTTTTGCACGTGAAAAAGGATGGTTTAACGGTAAGGATAAAGATTTCAGTTTTTCAAATACATATGCTCCGGTTGATTTCAGCGGTGCACGTTTCTGTGAGGCAAGGGTATGGTCATTCTTCTCCAAGGTTGGCAGCAATATGGATCAGTACATCGATTATGTGCTTGGGCATGATCTTCATAACCGGCTTCCTCTTTGGATCAAACCGGATCACAAATTATCGGTTAATGATATAATGAAGTTTATGAGGGATCATTTCGAAGGAACACCGATGGATATGACACAGGATATAGGTGCCGGCCCTTACCGGTTGCCTTACCGCTGGAGGCCGCTAACCTGGCAGGTAAATGGTGAGAATTACTGTAATGAAAGAGCTGCTGCAACACAACAAACCGGATTCAGCTTTGTTACCGAGTCAAGAAACTGGTTGCCTGACTGGATAGGTGGCATTTTCTGGTTTGGTGTGGATGATGCGTCCACCACAGTATATACTCCGATGTATTGCGGAATGACCAGTGTTCCTGAAAATTTCGCTGTCGGTAATGGAGATATGGTAACCTACTCTCCCACTTCTGCTTTCTGGACTTTTAATTTAGTGGCCAACTTTTGTTACCTGAGATATGATGTGATGTCTAAGGATGTGAAAGAAGTTCAACAGGAACTTGAAACAAAATTTATCCGGAACAAACCAGCCATAGATAAAGTTGCTGCTGAACTTTACCAGGAAAACAAAGAACTTGCAAGGAACTTTATAACTGATTATTCCGTCAGTATGGGAAACCTCACTTTTGAAACGTGGAAAAAGCTTGGAGAATTCCTCCTTGTTAAATATATTGACGGAAACATCAAAAAAGAAAAAGACGGCGTTTTCCTGGATAATGGTTTCAGCATAACAATCCCGGCATACCCCGATCAACCGGGTTATCCTGAATGGTGGTATGAGAAAATCGTGGAAGATACAGGGGACCATCTGAAGGTTATTGGGGAAGGGCATTGATGGTTCTCGTTTCTCGTTTCTCGTTTCTTGGTTCTCGGTTCTCGATCCCTCAATGGTCGGATCTTTGATTCCTTAGCCATTTCGAGGATCCTCAAATTTCTTACCATCAGCCTGAGGCTGATTGCAGAAATTCGGGATTCCCGTTCTCAGTTCACAGTTTAAATTTTTTCTTATTGCCTCATATAAATAAAAATTTCTTTTTACTTTTGCGCTCTGTTATAAAAAAGTGTTACTATTAACTTTTTCAGGATGGAACAATTAAAAGCAGTTGAAAAGGCATTTCCGATTAGTAATAACTATCCGGATTTCAGCCGTGGCGATACCGTTACCATACACTATAAAATTGTTGAAGGCAATAAAGAAAGAATACAGCAGTTCAAAGGTGTTGTTATACAAAGAAAAGGATCAGGTCACAATGCCACCTTTACCGTCAGAAAGATGTCAGGTAATATTGGTGTAGAAAGAATTTTTCCCCTATCATCCCCTTTCATTGAGAAAATTGAAATCAATAAGAAAGGGCATGTAAGGAGAGCCCGTATTTTCTATCTCAGGAACCTGACAGGGAAAAAAGCAAGAATTCAGGAAAAAAGAATATAGATTTTAAAAGTAAAAAACCGGGGTATCCCCGGTTTTTTTTATTTCAGTTTATCAGCTTCTTCCCGTGCTTTGCTTAGTATATCCTCAGCTTTTTGATCAGCTTCCTCATTCAGTTTCTGTGCTTTTTCTTCCGCTTCTTTTTTTAGTCTCTTTGCATATTCCTCTGCTGCTACCTTTTTTATAGGATTATTACCAGCCTCTTTGATACGTTTTTGCCCTTCTTCTTCTGCAAGTCTTATAAGCTCTTCACCGGCTTTTCGGGCCTCTTCTTTTATTTTTTCGGCCTGCTCCTCTGCATCCTGAAGGATACGTTCAGCTTCCTTGCTTACTTCTTCCCTGACCTCTTCCTTAACTTTTTCAACCTCCTCCTCCACTCTTTCAGTTACTTGTTCTTTAACCTGTTGTGATATTTTTTTTACTCCCTGCTCAAATACTGGTCTGACCTGTGGATCACTGAATGTTCCCATTACCTGGAATCCAACGTCAAGCTCATCCCCAAAATCAAGCGCAAGTCCCTGATCAGCAGCCAGTGAACTTAAGCCATCCATGGCAGATTCCCCGGCAGCACCCAGTTCAGACTTTGGGATTTTCATTTTCATATGATAATTCATTGTCTGGTCAATACCCTGATCACCTCCAAGGGTGACTTTGCTTTTGCCCAGATTAAAATCAAAAGGTTCAATATAGACCCTGCCATTTCGTATTTCGAAATTCATCGCCAGGTCGTTAATATAAATCACATCATATTTATCCGTCTTCAAAATATCACCAACTTTTTGAAGCGTTTTTGAATTATCTATCTCCAGGTTGTTTGACATTAGTTTACCTGCACCTACCAGCGAATTATAGACCGGATTCATATGTTCATCCAGGAATGTTGTTATTCCCAGTTTTGCTGAAACATCACCTTTAGCTATTTCCGCAACCGGGGCAAGACGTTGTACGGTATTAAAGGTATTGAAAGCGGAAGGGATATCTATGGAACTGATGTCCAGCTTGAAATCTGCCATTGGAGAGGTCTTATCCTGTGTATTGTATTCTCCTGACATGACCATACTACCCTCTAACAAGTTCATGCTGAGGTTAGTTAGCAGTATCTTCTGGTCCCTGATCTGGATGAGCCCGGCAATATCATCGATGTCAAGTTTATCATATTTTAATTTACCTATTGTTGATCTGAGTGTAAAATCAACATTTCCTGGTACCTCAATGACAGTTAACACGACCGTATCTTCTAACTCAACTTCTTCTACTTCTTCTTCAGTTTCTGTCAGGAACTCATTCAGATCAATCAGTGAGGATGTAAAATCCAGTGATCCCTTTACAGTACCATCACTGAACAGATAGGGGATGAAATTCTCCAGATCCCCCTTCATATGTATATCACTTGATCCGATTATTGCATCAAATGCAGCCAGTTTAACAAACTGAGGGGAAAAATTCAGGGTAGTCTGCTGGATTTCAACCTCTTTCGGCAGATCGGGTGAATTAAATATAAATCCCTGCAGGCTGACAGATCCATCTGCCTGAAAATCTTCATATTGTTCCTCCTCAATGGAAGACATTTTACCCATCATTGTCACTTTTGCGTCCAGTTTACCTTCAAGATTAATATCTTCCATCGGCACAACATCAACCAGCGTTGCAAAATCGATACTTGCCGTTACCTGGGCATTAACCTGAGGATCACTTATAGGGGTGATCATATGCATTGTAAAATCAACCGGGTTTCCTCCCAGTTCAACATGGAACCGGTTCACATCAACAGTTGAATTATCATTCTGTATCCCATCATAGGATACGTCTATGTCAATGTTAATATTTTCAGCTGATTTTGGCAGGTCTGGATAATTAAACCTCGCCTCTTCAACCAATAATTGAATGTTCGCAGACGGGGTTTTTTCTCCCTGCAGGCTTCCTCTTATATCTCCGGAGAGTGAAAGCTTACCTGCAGTCTGAATATCTTCAAAATCTTGCATATACACCGCCGGCACCATTGAAAGCAAACCTTTAAAATCGGTTGAAGGTGTACTGAAAGTCATATCTACTGTGATAGTCTCTTCATCCGGCATGCCAATCTTCCCGTCAAATCTGAGCTCCAGTGCATTTAACGCAACACTGTTTTGTTTCAGCGTAAAAATTGAGTTAGAAAGATCTGCATCAATGTTAAATATCATTTTAAGTGTAGCATCTTTCAGATATCTGACGCCTTCAAGAATGAAGTTGATATCTTCTGTTTCTGAACGTATCTCGAGGCTTGAAAACTCCTGTGACAGATCCCCCGATAGTGTGAAGTTGAAATTCCCCATGGAGGCCAGCATACCACTACTCCTGTCATCATATAATACTTTTGCAGATCTTATTTCGAATTTTTTAAGCGCAACTTTAAGATCCATTGTTCCCGAGCCGGATGTATCAACCTCCTCCTCTTCAACAACTTCTTCCTCCTTCGGCAAGGCGATATCCCAGTTTGCGGTGCCATCTTCCAGCATTATCCCCGAAATGCTGGGATGATCCAGTAATATACTGCGTACACGAATAGCATCTCCTTTAATGATACTCATAAGATCAACAGCTGCACTGAATTCCTTAAAGGCAACCAGTGTATCACCTTCAAACGGCTCATGATTCACCACTGACAATCCCTCCAACGTTACAGTGAGTCTTGGAAAATTTCGAAAAAGTGTTAATCTGAAATCCTGGAAATCGACAGTGGCATTAACACTGGTATTGGCTACTTCCTTTGCCTTCTGAAGCAACTGGTCCTTGAAAAGTAATGGCGTAATAATCAGTGCACAAATAATAATCAGTATGGTAATCAGAATAACAATCGTTTATTGGTGTGTTGGTGTATTGGTGTATTGGTGTGTTGGTGTATTGGTGTATTGGTGTATTGGTGTATTGGTGTATTGGTGTATTGGTGTATTGGTGTATTGGTGTATTGGTGTATTGGTGTATTGGTATGTTGGTGTATTGGTGTATTGGTGTATTGGTTTGTTGGTGTATTGGTTTGTTGGTTTATGGAATAGCCATGCGATGATTGGTGGTGTTCGGATGACTATTCGCATTTTTTTATTAAAATCAGGATGATCGAAAGACATTGGTATCTGCATCAGCAGGAATGCTTGTTTTTCAAGAATAAAACAGTTTTATTATCTTAGGGCCCTATTTTCCCTGTCTATAATTTTCTCATAGTATTCCTTATAAATGGATTATAATCGATATATGTCGATTTATTATTGGAATATGTCGGATTCAAAAGCAAATAATAACTGTCTTTAATAGCAGATATATCTTTATTTAATTTTCCCCCATTTTGAATCAATACCTTATTTTTAGCAAAAAATCATTTTAACGTCAATTATGAAAAAATACCTGTATTATTTAGGATTAAGTGTGACGGTCCTTGCACTTGGAATTTGCATGAATCTTGTAACCAGTTGTGAAGGGCCGGAAGGTCCTGCCGGTATGGATGCCAATGAAAACTGTGTTCAATGTCATAATGATGGCTCCGTTTTATTCGCAAAGAGTTTGCAGGCTGGGAATTCAAAACATATGACAGGGACTGCCTTTGAAAGGAACAGTACAAGTTGTGCAATATGTCACACAAGCCAGGGATTTGTCGAAAGGATGGATGCCGGTACTACAACTACATCAGGAACGATTCATAATCCCACACCGCCTAATTGCCGCACATGCCACATGATCCATGAAAATTACGACACGACGGATTTCGCACTTCGTTACAGCGACCCGGTGACTTTATGGATCAATGATGTCACCATAGACCTGGGAGACGGTAACTTATGTGCTAACTGCCATCAGCCAAGGATACCTGACCCACTCCCAACAGTCGGAGGTGGTAACGTAACAATCAACTCAAACCGCTGGGGGCCACACCATGGACTTCAATCGTCAACTTTATGGGGAACCGGTGGCTATGAAATTGCAGGATCTGAATCATACGGCACACCGGGCAGTACGACTCATGCAGGAGCAGGATGTACGCAATGCCATATGGCAGAAGCATACGGTAACCAGGCCGGTGGACATACCTTTAATATGACCTATGATTACCATGGCAGAGAAAGTGAGAATGTTGCAGCCTGTACAGGGTGTCATTCCTCGCTTAAATCATTCGATTATAATGGCGTTCAATCAGAGGTTGAAGAGTTACTCGACAGCCTGAAGAATGTCCTTGCAGATAAAGGGTGGCTGGATCCCGATGAAGAGCTACCAAATGCTTCTTCAGATAATCCTCTTGTACTTTCAGCAGATGACGCCGGAACACTTCTTAACTTCCTTATTATACTGGAGGATGGGAGCCATGGTGTACATAATCCGGGTTATACGGTGGCTTTATTGACTAATTCGCTGGAGCATCTAACAAAATAACAAATACCACCAAAAAAAATGGCCCCGAAAATCCGGGGCTTTTTTTTTATGGATAAAAGTATTTTATATAGAGTATTTTATAATTTTACCGATCTTTTTAAAAATACCATTTTCCCCCGATAATTAAGGAATACAATGAATGACAGAAAAAGAGAGACATGGGAGCATCCATGGGGATATAAAGAAAGTTTCATGGTTGTTCTGGAATTGCTTCTGCTTGGATTAATTTTTGAGGTCCTGGCAAGAGGAAGGGCATTCTCCGGAATATCATGGCCAGAAAATCTTATCACAGGATTGGTTCTGATAATACTCATCAGCCTGGCACATATTTTTTTCAGAAAACATCCAATCGTTAAATGGCTATCAAGTGTTCCTGCAGCGATCAGTGCCATATCTTTATTTACATTCCTTGTTCTTCTTCTTGGATTTATTCCACAGGGTAATCCGCATTTACACCCGATAATCAGAATATTCGGGTTGTATCATATCAAGAACAGCTGGGTATTTGTCATTTCATCCGTTTATTTACTCACCTGCCTAGGTCTTGTTGCCCTCCGCAGGGCTCAACCTTTAAACCGTAAAAATATCGGCTTCCTGCTTAATCATGCAGGTATGTGGATCGTGCTGGCAGCCGGCGGCCTTGGAGCAGGTGATGTCCATAAACTGCAGGTCGAATTACATGAGCAGAGCGGATTTATTAACACAGGCAGGAACCAGGCTATGGAAGTAAACGAACTGCCTTTTTCGATGAAACTTATAGATTTCCATATTGATGAATATTTACCAAAGATCGGCATTGTCGATTTAAACTCCGGTGCATTGATATCTTATAATGGCAGAACAACCATTACTGCAGAGGCAGGTGACCAGGTCGAACTGGGTGATTGGACGATCAGTGTTACAGAATTTATTCCGGATGCGGATTCGGATAGTGGAAATTATGTTTTTTCGGAAATGGAAGGCTCAGCACCTGCAGCATTTCTCGAAGTAAAGGATTTATTATCCCGCAACCAGGTAAATGGCTGGCTCAGTTGTGGAAGCTATGCAGTCCCAATGAAGCATCTTCCGCTCGACGAGGAGCACGTTATGGTAATGCTAAGGCCTGAAGCAGAACGTTACAGCTCCCATATTATCGTTGATTCAGGTGCAAAATCTGATACCATTATCCTGGAAGTAAACCGGCCCCATAAGATTAATGGTTTCAATATTTATCAACTCAGTTATGATGAGCGAATGGGAAAGTGGTCAAAGATCAGCATTGTTGAGGCAGTAAAAGATCCATGGTTGCCAGTTGTATATGCTGGTATTTTTATGCTGCTGGCAGGTGCAGCATACATATTCTGGATTGGTAACGAACAAAAAAGAAACGTACTATGAACTGGATAAACTATCCACTTTTTGGATTAATTACGATAATTTTCTGGATCACCGGAGTAATGCTGATTACAATATCAGAAAAAACAAAAAAATTCGAATGGCAGGGAAGAATATTTGTTCTTGCAGGAATCGTGACACTTACAATATTTTTAACACTATTGTGGATAAGGCTTGAAAGACCCCCACTCCGTACTCTCGGAGAAACACGGCTGTGGTATTCCCTTTTCCTTCCATTAGTAGGATTTGTAACTTATCTGAGATGGAATTATAAATGGTTCCTGAGCTATGCTTTGGGATTGGCATCCCTGTTTATGATTATCAACTATCTTCATCCCGAGACATACGATAAGACACTGATGCCCGCCCTCCAGAGCCCCTGGTTTGTTCCCCATGTCATCGTATATATTTTCGCATATGCCCTGCTTGCAGCTTCTTCCCTGGTTGCCATCAAGGGCCTTTACCAGGTGTATTACAGAGATTTCAACCAAACAACACTACGGCTTGCAGATAACCTGGTATATATCGGATTTTCCTTTCTGACCCTTGGATTGCTTTTTGGTGCTTTATGGGCAAAAGAAGCGTGGGGGCATTACTGGACATGGGACCCTAAAGAGACCTGGGCTTTCCTGACATGGCTCAGTTATCTTATCTATATGCATTTCAGAACATTCCAGCCCAAAAAAGTAAAAGTCCCACTGTGGGCTCTCAGCCTGGCATTTGTTATACTTTTAATCTGCTGGTTCGGTATTAACTACCTGCCTTCTGCTGAAAACAGCGTTCATGTATACGGTACTGACTAACAGTAGCTTTTTAAGATTTAAACGATTAAGTTTTAGACTATAGATTAAAAATAAAAGGGGTCTGTATCACAAGTTACTAATTATCTTGTAATCCTTTGTGTAACTTTGTGTTGTACTTTGTGATCCTTTGTGGTTTAATTAGTTATTTTAACCGCAAAGATTCACAAAGGGTTGCTGAAAGGATCACAAAGGATTTTTGATACAGCCCCCCCTTAAATATCTAATTTATATTTTCGTATTAAGAATATATTCTGCAAATGGCAGTTATCGATAACCTGCACAACTACTTCTTGAAAGTTCTCATGTAGTTGACAATGTGCCAGATATCTTCATCCGGTACTTTATTCTCATATGCAGGCATTTCGCCCCTTCCGGTCTTTGTCTTGTAAAAATGTTCACCATCTGTCTGGCCCTGGTATGAATCTTTAGAAAAATCTCCTGGAAAAGTTTCCAGTTGTCTTGCTTTTACCCCATCTCCCAGGCCGGTATTACCATGACAGGATGCACAATGTTTTTTATATAAAAGCTTTCCTGTATTAATGCTTTCAGTGCTACTAGCAACCGGATTCTTCAGGGATTTAAATTTTGCGGGAACTTCCCATGGCTCGGGCTGCTGCTGAATGGATACCATAGATAGCATAAAAATACTCAGACATAGAAAAACAGTTAAAGTAAACCAGGTTTTTGATGATTTCTTCATAATTAATTCCTCCTGTAATTTATTGTTAGATCTGTTAATTAAAATTCAATAATAAGTTATGGAAACAGTTGATTGATTTTGGTTGCATTACAATATACCAGCGTGTTTCTCTGCATACTTTATATTTGTTAAAGGCCATTATTAATTATTTGACAATGGTGCAATGTATGAATATAAGAAAGAATGATTACCATAATCATGCCATTTTTCCACTTGTGTTACTTTTTTTAGCCATGCGTCTGATCCTTACCAGCTGGATAATGACAAAAAGGTAATGTGACCATACTCCGGCAAGCATAATGGTCAGTGTGATGATCATCCATACCGGTGCTATCTGGGTCCATAATGCCCTGTATGATTCAGGCGTCTCATGATGTGTCGGTATACCCCAGTTAATATTTTCCCTTTTTTCTACCGTGCCAAACAGATAATGTTCATCAAACCGTGCAATAATTTCAAGATTACCTTCTGCATCGCCTGGTATATCAACAGGAAACTCAATTAAAGCTTCTCCGTTTTCATCAAGAAACTCCTCACCCACCGGCAGGTCACTGAACATCCGTTTAACATAGAAATAAATATCTTCGTCTGCAGCAGGTAAAGTATCTCCATTCACTGAATAATATGCGCTTACGTGTATTGTTTTTACTGAATCCATTATTTCCAGAGTCATCGTAAGGTTTGCATCCCGGATATACAATTCTGATTCAGCAGGTAAAAGCGTATCATTCCCTTCAAAATATGCCGAATATCTGATATTACCTTCAGGATCCTGAACATAACCAGGATATTCTTTGATATGAAATAATACCTGCCCCTCCCTGTCTGTCATGGCTTTTCCCAGATATATTAAGGAATCTTCTCCTGCGTAAAAATTAATTTCACAGTCAGGCAAAGCTACTGGCATCCTGTCTTCATAACGTACAAGTGCTATTTTTAGCATCCTTTGATCATCTGTTGTTTTCAGGTAATACATTTCCAGGAAGGATTCCTGAATACTGAAGTCTTCCCGAAAAGAGGCAGAGGTTTTCGATGAAGAAAGAATAATAACAGCTAGCAATATTGTGAACAGATCTCTCATAATTCATTTCTTTAAGATAAAATCTTTTTCCCCTCGTCTGTCTCATGTGTCATTTCAGAGACAGATATGATAGGTGCCAGTTTTGAAATCACCATATAAAAAAGGAAAAATACCGAAAAGCCTGCCAAGGTAAGAGACCATTCAACCCAAGTGGGAGAATAATTGATCCAGTCAATACGGCTGTCCTGAATCGGTAAAAATGGTGTTTCCAGGGTAGGAATAACAATGATATACCTGTTAAACCATAATGCAATGACAGCGATCAGGGCACCGATCGTAATATTCCTTATCGTACGGAATCGCGGAATACCAACAATAATGATCGGTATGAGGATACCCAGGTAATTGGCAAATATGAACATCCAGTAGAACTCAGAAAATAATTTATCAATCAGTGTGGTATCCATTTTAACAGAGCCATACCACTTTGTCAGGTAATCACTGAATGTGAAATACCCATAAAATGCAGCAACAATCAAGAGAATAACTCCGACATTCACAAAATGTTTTTTTGTGATATATTCTTCAAGACTGAATACTTTTCTGAATAAATACATCAGAAGTATCAACATACCTGTTCCTGAATAAACCGCAGCAATAACGAAGTAAGGCCCAAAAATTGTACTGTTCCATCCCGGCTGAAGGGTTACGCCAAAAATCCATGCGAGTACTGAATAGACGATTATGGCAATCGCAATGATCATGGCAGCCATAATGTTCCTTGATATTCTGATTGCCTTCTGTTGTTCAGGTGTACCTGTATACCCGAGAGCGAGGAACCGGTAAATCTTATGCTTCCAGGAGGGAAAATTGATTTTTTTCTGATCTCTCAGAATGGCAAAATCTTCAATAAAAGACAGGTAAAGGAATATAAAACATCCAATCAGGTCTGTTGATATACCTATCACATCCCATGTTATGGGGGACTGAATTCTCGGGTGGATAAAAAGGTATGGAAGCCTTTCGAGCCTTCCTATACAGAAAAAAATAAAGAAGGGCCCGATAACGAGTGAGACTACTGTAATTATCTCGGCCATCCTGATGATGGGTTTTCTCCAGTCAGACTTAAACAGATGAAGTACGCCCGATATTAAAGCCCCTGCATAACTCAATCCCATAAAGAAAATAAAGTTTACAATATAGACTCCCCATACTACGTTATCGCGCATTCCTGTGACGATATGTCCACCTGTAACCTGACGAATCAAACCAGCGATACCAAATAAGAACAACAGGAGTAAGAAAAAGAAAACGAAATACCATCTCCTTGTCGTCGTTTCCAGGTATGATTTGAAGGTCAATAACAGACTATCCCGACTAATACCATTCATTATTTTGCAATTATTTGTTCAATTGATTTTTCATAACGTTTTCTGATCTCTTCATCATGCCCCTCAAAACCACTATCAACAGGAAAGTTTCTGTTAACAGGGGGCAGATAATAGACTGACGGGTGGGTTCCCAGATCCTCCCGGTACCTGAAACCTGCTCTTTGCTCCATGAGTTTGGTGAACCTGATTGTTTCAACCCCATTTGTTACCGCATCCTCCACCATGTCACCGAAATAAATGACTCCCATCGGACATGCTGTAACACAGCGGGGAAGCTTGTTTTGCCTTAGCAAATCAGCACACCAGACACACTTGCCAACAGTTCCTTCTTTAGCAGGCACATTTGTCTCGGGTGAATATTCAACATCAGGTTGTTCAACCTCAGGCTCCTTCCAGTGAAAAGAACGTGCAGAATAAGGACAACCAGTCATGCAGAATTTACATCCAATACAACGTTTATTATCAACCAGGATGATACCATCAGAACGTTTGTATGTTGCGCCAACCGGGCATACACTCACACACATCGGATTATCGCAGTGGAAACAGGGACGTGGAAACCAGTAGGGTGATGTGTTGGGAGCATCCTGCAGATAATAAATCTTGATCCATTCATGGTCTTTAGGTAAATAATGCCCTTCCTGGCAGGCATCCACACACTTCCGGGCATTTTTACATTTGGCCAGATCAATAACCATGACAAATTTCCTGTCTGGCAATCCCTTCATGGATTCTTTCCTGCCAACAACACTATTTTTTCCTTCCTCAATCTGGGATTTATCGACTTCAACAAGCCGTCCATCTGTCGTAAGCACCTTTTCCTTTTCTTCTGAGGATTCTGCCTTTGCACGGTTAACAACAATACCGGCTGAGAATCCTGTAACAGATGTTAAACCGGCAAAAATCCCTGACCGGATAAATTTCCTGCGGCTTGTTTTGATATTACTTTTTGTCATACACCCATGTATTAATCCGCTCCGCGGTATCGTATTCAAATTTTATTACGAAAATTACTTTTCTTCAGCTTCAGACCACCCGGTAATGATTGCACGAAAATTACCGAATGGATTCTTACCAATGGTACATATATAAATATGGACGAACATAAATACGGACATTAAAAATCCGGTTATTACATGTAAAAGGTCGGTCAGCACCAATCCACTTACCCCAAATACCCTGCTTAGAATTGTTTCCGGAAACAAAAGACCCCAACCGGTGATCAGCAGTAAAGGAACCCCTATATACATTGCTACTGCATAGGATATGGCCTGTGATGGGTTGAATTTATTCTTTTCAGTAACAGGATAGGGAGGTTTTTCACGCTTAAAAAAACCACTGATATAATATTTCACCTGCAGATAATATTTTTTATCAAGATTTTTCAAAGGTTCCCTGTAATGCTTTCCGTTTCCTGAAATAATGTTACCTATGAAAAATATTAAATAGTTCGCTGTAAGTCCGATACCGGAAATATTATGCAACTTAACTGATAATGGAAAGGATATAAAGGGACTGTCAGGATTGGAATATTGCATGCTCAGCCCGGTCATAATCAATGCCAGGAAGAAAAGCGCATTTAACAGATGCCATAACCGTATATAAACTGGATAATGATAATGCATAACTATGAGTTTTTTCCTTATTTATTAAAGATTCTGAAGCCGATGTGAATGATGATCCCGAGGAAAGTCAACCCAAAAATTACCAGGCTTACCACATTCAGGAAATAGTTCCGGTTAGCCCCAATTACATAGGCATCGTTCATCACAACGGCATTGAAAAATCCATACTTGTTCCTTGCCTCTTTTGATTGAAATTTATACAGTGTGACCATCAGAAGGGAATTTCTTGAATGACATTCGCTGCAAAGGTGGACCGCTTCATCTTTGGGCATCACAAGATGCGCAACCAGAATATCATCACTGATCTGCGTATGACACTCAATGCAACGTACATTTTTAAAATGAAGTGCCTGGTTTGGTAACCATTGATGCTGTTGAATAATATTTATACCTCCGCGGTCTGTCAATAACTGAAAACGGTTAAAGTCAGCATGACATGAAAGGCAGATCGCATTATCATAGGCAATCGTAGCAGACAAATTTTCTGTATTACGGATACTGATATGGTACGTGTGAGGATTATGACATTTCCAGCAACTGAATTCTGCTGGATTTGCTGTATGGTGAATACTCTGAAGGTACTCTTCTTCGATTTTTTCAAACTGGTAATCTGCATAGTTTTCATCATAACCGTGACAATCTATACAGGCAAATGGTTCTTCCAACCGTACTTCGATGGGATGAGGGAACTGAAGGTATTTGCCGGTATGGCAGTCAACACAGGCAAAACGCTTATGGTTCGACCTGTAATAATCTTCCCTTTTAATAACCCGGTCCTGGCATAAAATCCTGGTTATCACACGGCCCGTTACTTCATCCGAGAGCTGGTATTTTGTTTCCCCATGACAAATAAAACAATGTTCATTATCATCAACAAAATCAGAAACTTCTCTGAATATTTCAAGGTCTTTTTCATCCGGGTTCTTGAATATTGTAAATGAAAGGCAACCCAGCAATATCAGAAGGGTAACAGGCAGCAATGAAAACTGAAAAATTTTGTGATTATGTTTAGTTGAAATCACCTTAACCTGACTGAAATATTAAATCCGAACTGAAAGTCACCGTCAAACGGATTATTCTGGTTATATACAATGTTCCTCTGTTTAATGATAGCATTATAGTTCGACACAAAGACCCTGAACGCATGGGTGCTTGTACCGATCTCTATACCGGCTGCAATATTGGGATATGTCTCCACGCCATCACCCTGTGTCAGGGGCTGGTCATATTCAAAAATGATTGAATTTAGCCCGATGATCTGGGCTCTTCCGCCGAAAGAAACAGCGAAATTCGCATTTTTATACCCCGGCTCCGCTGCATTGAAATACACAAAACTTGGAATTACCTGCAAACTTATTTTCTGGCCAAACTTTCTTGAAACGATTACCTGGTGAAGGTATGATAGCCGGTGGATGAAGCGGTAAGCTTCCTCACGCCCGAAGTTATCTTTACTCCGTGCATCTAACACGGTGTTTCC
>Ga0111176_1025_pt1 | contig 28316 bp, 21 predicted proteins | sample DeeMarSWOR324_28_FD_80229 | JGI IMG/M metagenome (GOLD analysis project Ga0111176, IMG submission 80229) | Bacteroides sp. SM23_62_1 | reverse complement strand
GAGTCGCTGATAGTCAGGCCACAGTCGTTTTCCACAATGCAATAATAACAACCGGTATCCTTCAGGGTTGCTCCATAGATAACCAGTTCATTACTGCCAGCAGGCTCGATGACCAGATTGTTGTGCATCCACCGGTAGGTTAAAGGATCAGATCCTGTTGCGAGTACATGGAAAGTGGTTGAATCACCGGTATGGATTGTATCACTGACTGGTGATCCGACAATTTTTGGATTCGATTTTATCTCATACTCAACCGTATTACTGTAACTGTAACAATTATCAGATTTTACCATTCTCCTGTAGATGGTATTCTCAGATAGTGGTTGCGATATATAATTTGGATTATTGTTGGCCCCCGGAGCAGGAATATAGCCTTCAGGTGAAAGAATTTCCCACAGGTATTCAAAATATCCCGTTCCTCCTGAGAGTGGGAGGATTCCCTGGGTGATGGGATCGACAGACTCGTTCTCACAAGCTATACCTCCTCCCACGATGATGTTGTTATCAATTGGTAACAAATGAATAATCGTCAGGATATTACTGGTATCACTGACTGTACCTGATTCCACGATTCTGAGGTAATGCATCGTATCATATCTGGCAGCCGGATGGTAATCAATCAGATCATGAACACCATCTGCCACATCCCAGTTCATTTTATCTGTAGATTGTAGCCAGAGAAAAGTATAATTTCCGGTTCCTCCTCTTGGTGTTGAGGCAGGCAAGTTTTCAATGATTCCGGTATCACACCAGATTATTTTGTCGTCCAGGCAGTTGAAAAGTGTTCCTTTAAGCGGCAACAGAAGATTTCCGAGCATATTCCCGGATATTTGAGAGGATGTAATTGCTCCGTAATGAGAATTATCCGGAATCCATACTCCTGATTTTCCATTTGCGGTATCAATCTTCACATTTAGGGGGAGTTCATTTCCTGAGAACCAGATAAATCCACCTCCTCCGAATCCTCCTGGACCTGTTTTTTGCGGAGCGTTTGTATGTCCTCCATTGCCACCTCTCACATCTATATAAAGGTTACCCTGGTAATGGATCACATCCAGAACTACTGTCCCGCCTGCTCCACCACCCCCGGCACCAGCAGTTGCTGTGTCTATAACTGATTCACCGCCGGCGAAGATTGTATCAGCGGAAGATATTTGTAAAGTGTCGGTAATCAGGATGACTATACCACCACCATTTCCTCCGGGTGTGGCAAAACGGGAGCTGTCAGGATTCTGGGTGGATGTTCCACCACCTCCTCCCATAAACAAACGATTCTGGAATTCACCCTCATTGGTAAAAAAATCGGATGGAATATGTCTTCCACTGCCCCCATAATTTTCCACAGGAGAACAGGTTTCAACTTCTTTACCTGCCCAGCCGCCTGGACCACGATTTCCACCACCACCACCACCGGAATATTTCCCGTTACCACCGCCACCGGCATTTGAAACATACCAGTATCCTCGTTTATATGGAAAGCCTTCATAAACAATACCTTCACCTTTTAATCCGGCACTGTTGGCTGCATCTATTGTATAGAACAATTCAGTTGCTGCACTGCATTCGCCCGTGAAATAATCACCAGCCGGATCAGCACCTCTGAATCCTTTCCCGGAGACATCTATATGCTTATTCATAATGATCTTTCTTGTTGCCATCAGGACAAGCACCCCCCCGGTGCCGGTGAGATGATCCCAGGGTTTACAGGTGAGAATGGTATCCAGGATTGCCGTTTGAACAACCGGGATATGCACAAGTTGTGCCACTTCTCCGGTCTTGAATGGATTCCCGGGAATTGTTCCTGTTAAAATAATAATATCGGACTCAGCTTTTATAACATTGTGAATGGAATAAACTCCTGTATTATTGATCTTGGATATTTTACCCCAGAAACTGGGACTGGTGGGTAATTCATAGGGAGTATAAATTTCAGATCCCTTCATGACAATGAACAGCACAAAATCACCGGATTTGAAATGTTCAGGATTGGTTATCTCGATTGAGTCAGCATCCTCAGGATTTATATTAAATACCTTTGTTATCGAACTGTATTTGTTGATTACAGGCTGGTTAAAATGAGTCTGTGTATAAGCATAACGACAAAATAGACAGGCAGTTAGTAGTAATAATACGTTTTTAAAATGAATGTAGAACAGATTCATGTCCGGTTCTTTCTGAAGTAACATGTAAAACTATAAAAAACTATAGAATCATGCATGATAATTAAGGAGGAAGAAAGCATCAGGTTTATTCAAACACTAATGAGCCCCTGTAATTTCATCGATCTGGCTGAGCAGGTTTTTCGCTTCATTTATCCGTCCGGGATCTTCTCCGTATGATTCTGCAACTGAAAGATAATCCAGGAGAGCCTCCTGTGCTTCCTCAAATCTTTCCAGCCTCATCAGTATGATACCTTTCTGCAATTGCAGTTCAACATATTTGTATTGATCCATCTGTTCAGCTGTTTCTACCAATTTTAAGGCTTGCAGGTTAGTTTCGTGGCTATTGAATTGAGCAAGGTATATTTTGGTTTTGAGAAGATAATCTTCTTCATCTGCAATACCATACTGTATTAACCTGTCAATAAGTTTTAGGGACCCATTATAATCTTTCTGAAAATATTTTTCCCATGCAAGATCCTTCATGAATGGTGACATGATTATAACAAAATCAGTTGGGGTATGAAAAGTAAAATCTTTTTTCATAAGCATATCCATCCGCCGGCGTGCAATTTTTTGTGTTCTGTTGACCTGCTGGATGGTATAAATATCCTGTGGAGGCTGGATTAATATATCAGAAAGGGAAAAAGCCAGATTCCATACTGATAGCATATCATCTGCTGAAAAATCATAATCACTACGGATATTATGTATACCCATGGCTACATTTGAACCAAGTGAAAATAACACACTGGCAATTCCAGCCGCTGCCCTGGTACTCTCAAATTTATTATAGTTAGCCAGGTTGTCTTCAAGGACAATATGTGCGATGTGTTCTGCCAGTAAAAATGCCAGGTCCTCTTCACATTCTAATTCCGCAAGTTTCCCCGTGGTTATAACAATTGCACCATGATTAAAGGAATATATTTCAGGTTCAGATGCTTTCAGGATTATGATCTCAAGAGATCGTGATTCTGGCCTGATAAGGCATTCAGGGTGGATTATACCAACCAGATAAAGAATATATTCCTGCAGGTAATTATCCTCGAAAATCAGGTCGTGTTCCTGAATCCTGGTAATATAATTGTTGAAATCATTATAAAGAATATCCCTGCTTCTTGATTGCCATCCTTTCGTATAAATAGCGTATGCCCGGTTTTGGAACCAGACCATGGTCCAGAATCCAATGTTGTCCTCAGGCAACTGGATCCATGATACCGGAATATAAACTTCACCTGACTGTGATTGGAGAATATAGTAATTTTTATTTGAGCTTCTATCGTAGCTGTATCCCTCCAGTCTGACAGTATCACCAGTCTTATACCCGGCGAAGTTCCTTAATGCAATTCCTGACAGGATTGGCTGGGCTTTACTGTAGTTCGTTAAGGATAAACAGAGCAGTATTATGGTGAGTGATTTTTTCATTTTAACTATAGCTTAAAATAAACCACAAAAAAAATACCAGAATTCTAATGAAAACTGGTTTTTTTAAAGATAAAAACTGGTTGGTTTTTCAAACACAATTCCCAAAACTTAAACATGACAGGAATTTTATGCCCGGTACCATTCTCCCTATCATGCATTATCCCACGAATAAAGAGGCTGTGTGAATTTTTCTTAAAGGCTTCTCGCAGATAATCGCAGATTATGCCGCAGATTTCGCAGATATTTAAAAATCAGCGTATTAAGTACTGGGGAATCTGCATTTAAATTTGCGGAATCTGCGAGAAATCAAAAATATTAAACTTTTCACACAGCCTCTAAATTAGTGGTCTTCAATCTTTCTTTCACCTTTTCTTCATTCCTTCTCTCCCTCACCCTTTCTCCCTTTCGCACTACTCCCTGCTCCGTGCTCTCTTTACAGTCTTTTCTCGTAAGGTTTAAGATCGGTCAGGTCTGCTATTTTAACGGGTTGTCCGCTATCAATACTTTTCCTGGCCGCTATACCAATCAGGATGGACATGGCCCCATCGCGGGTACCTGCTGACTGACGCCATGTATCTTCAATATTTTTTCTTAAGATCATATCTTTCAGCCTTGTATCTCCTCCACCATGTCCTCCTTCTGCGTGTGGGATCTGGATCAGTTCAGTGTTCCCGAAATTTTTTGTGATCCTGATTTCATTATATGGTTCGACCTGCCAGGGTTGTCTTTCCTTGACCCATGTTTCCAGCCTTCCATTTATACCGTTAAAAGCTATACGGTAACCTTCATAAGGAGAGTATGTTGTGAGTGAATAACTGACCTGAACCTTATTACCATATTTTATCTGCACAGCCATTTTATCCCAGATATCGATTTCATTTCTCCAGACACAGCCATCCCTGAGGTATCCATCATACTGTTCATTGGCAACATAAAGCTTCATCAGGTTTTCATCCCGGGTAATATCCCAGAAGAATTTGCATTTTTCTTTATGCGGGCACCCTCGGCATTTTGAACTTCTGAATGGATTATTATGCCCGTAATGTTCAAGTTCTCCATAGGCAAAAACTTCCATCGGATCGGATTCCAGCCACCAGTTAAGAACATCGAAATGATGAGTTGATTTATGGACAAGTAATGTCCCGCTTTTTTCTCTTAATCCATGCCACCTCCGGAAATAATCTGCCCCATGATAAATATCAAGATACCAGTGAAAATCTACAGATGTAATACGGCCAATCACACCTTCTCTTAATAGCTGGTATATTTTTTGACAATGAGGGGGATACCTGTAGTTGAAAGTGACAATAACCTTTTTACCCGTTCTTCTTTCCGTGTCAAGGATAGCCTGACATTTTATTTCATCCGTAGTCATGGGTTTCTCGGTAATGATATCAGCCCCCATTTCCATTCCCTGAATGATAAATTCGTGATGTGTGGAATCAACGGTTGTGACAATCAGGGTATCCGGTTGGGTTACTTGCATCATCTCTTTGAAATCTGTGAATGTAGGACAATTTGCACCAATATATTCAGATGCAGTTTCAAGCCTTCCCGGATTAATATCACAAAGTCCGACAAATTCCAGGATGTCACTGTATTCCTGTACAAGTGATCTGCCCCACATACCTACACCCCTGACACCGGTGCCAACAAGCGCGATTTTCATTTTATTATTGTTCCTGGCCCTGGCTTTTATCGCTATGGCCGGATTCACAAGCATGCTGCCTGCAAAAGCAGCACCTGCGGTGGAAATAAATTTTCTTCGTTTCATCATTAAAGAGTTTTTAGGTAATATGATTTTTAATAAAATGTTTTTCTGAGATTAAAAGTATTAAAAATATTGCATGGAGGATGGATTAAGAAGTAGAGAGTTAGAAGTATGGAGTATGGAGTAGGGAGTAAGAAGTATGGAGTAGGAAGTAAGAAGTAGGGAGTATGGAGTAGGGAGGATGAATCGCGGTTCCTGGTTACTGGCTGGTATGAGTTTGGGGTGGTGTGTGTCTAACTACAGAATATAAATATATTTAGAATATTACTCTTTGATTCTTAAAACAACTCTGTGGTCTCTGTGGTTAATCATACCCTCACACACTACCCACACTCACTTTGAACTTTGAACTTTGAACCTTGAACCTTTCTCAATGTCTTCTTCCCCGATTGTGAAAAATCAATTATTGGAATTGCATAATCATACGTTATTTTTTTGTAAACTTCAGCAACAATATGGAAAAATCATTGACTGGGCTAATCATATATAAAGCTTCTGCAGGTTCGGGTAAAACCCATGCGTTGACCCGTGAGTACCTCAGGCTTGCATTAAGTAATCCGGGTAAATATCGGGGCATCCTTGCGGTAACATTTACCAACAAGGCAACTGCAGAGATGAAAGAGAGGATATTAAGTGAGCTTTATGCACTGGCTGAGGGTGGTACTTCTAGTTTCAGGGATGAATTTCTGGATAATATGAACTGCAATCGAGAGCAGCTCAGGAGAACAGCCCGGGAGGTCCTGGATCAGATTCTCCATAATTATTCAAGGTTCCATATTGAAACCATCGACAGTTTTTTTCAACGTATTATCCGGTCATTTGCACGTGAGGTCCATTTGCAGGCAGTTTACAATATTGAACTTGACGATAAACGTGTTCTGGAAGAGGCAGTTGACCGACTTATTTCTGAGGTCGACAGGGATAAATTCCTGCTGGACTGGCTAACGGATTTTGCCGATTCAAAAGTAAGGGAAGGTTTACACTGGAACCTGAAATTTGATATACTCAGGTTTTCTGAAGAAATATCAAAAGAGAAATTCCGTGAATCAAGTGGAGACCTGATTAAACAGCTTGAGGACAGGGAAACGATTAACCGTTACCTGAGCAATCTCTATCAATATAAAAACAGGTTTGACAATCACCTTAAAGAGTTAGCTGGAAAGGCCATCCAGTTAATTAGGGATGCAGGCCTGTCACCGGATGATTTCTATAAAAAAGATAAAGGACCTGCAGGCTTTTTGTTAAAGCTATCACAGGGAACAATAATTACTCCATCAGATTATACCAGGACATTTTGTGATAATCCTGACACCTGGTATACCCGGTCTTCACCGGTGAAAGAATTGATTAATCAGGTTTATGAATCAGGGCTTAACACTTATCTTAAACAGATTATTCAATTCTGGGACCAGAATTTCATGATTTATAATTCGGTAAATTATACCCGGCAATATATTTATACACTTGGAATACTGACTGATATTTCCAGGCGGATGATTGATTACCTGAATGAAAGAAATCTTTTTTTACTCTCCGAATCATCCTATTTCCTTAAGGAGATTATTGGTGGCAATGAGGCCCCATTTATTTATGAAAAAATCGGGAACTATTTCAACCATTACATGATTGATGAATTTCAGGATACCAGCAGGATGCAATGGCAGAATTTTAAGCCTCTGCTGGAGAATAGCCTTGCCGGGAACCAATCAAATCTTGTTGTAGGAGATGTAAAACAATCTATCTACCGTTGGAGAAACAGTGATTGGGAAATACTTTCAGAAGGGATTGAAAATGAGTTCAGCAGAGATCTGCTGGATATCAGAAACCTCGATGAAAACAGAAGAAGCAGAACGAATATTATCCGTTTTAACAACTGGCTCTTTCAATCGGCAAGAGATATTGTGGCACAGAAGTTTGAACCGATTGGTGGGAACAATGTAATTAATGAGGATCTGACGGGCAAATTTGTAAAAGCATATTCGGATGTTATTCAGAAGTTGCCTTCAGGCCAGGAGAGGCAGGGTGGGTATGTGGAGGTTTCCTTTTTGACAGATGAGGAAACCGGATCCTGGCAGGATAAAGCAGATGAGAAAGTGATTAGCACTATCATGATGTTGCAGGACAGGGGATATGAACCACGCGATATTGCTATACTTGTCAGGAAAGGCGATGAAGGGAAAAGAATTACAAATTATATTCTTGACTACAAGACTAAATCAGGAAAAACAGATTATACCTTCGATTTAATATCCAATGAGCTACTATATCTTTCCGGTTCATCAGCTGTCAGATTAATTGTCAGTGTGATGAAATTCCTGGTCAACCCGAAAGATTGTATCAATAAATCTGTCATCCTGAATGAATATAATAGGTACCTGGGTCATGGGAATAAGGATTTCCCTTTAAATGAATTATTCCTGATTGCCTCAGCTGATGATCCTGAAAAATTTTCAGCCTGTTTACCTGCAGGATTCAACCTGATCACAGATGAACTACGTTATTTATCTCTTATAGAAATCACCGAAAGGATCATTGCACTGTTCGGTCTGCATAACATGATACCAGAACTTCCATATATCCAGGCATTTCAGGACATTGTAATGGATTATATCCGTACTGGTGTTTCAGATATCAGTTCTTTTCTGGATTGGTGGGAAGATTATGGAACGGGATTGTCATTAAATACTTCGGATGAACAGAACGCTATCAGGGTGATGACCATACATAAAGCAAAGGGCCTTCAATTCAGGGCTTTAATTGTGCCATATTGCAACTGGGGACTTGACCACCAGGTGCAACCTATTCTCTGGTGCAGACCAGATATCCATCCGTTCAGTGAACTGGTGATGGTGCCGGTAAGGTATTCCTCAGGATTGCAGAAAACGATTTTCAGGGATGAATATCATCAGGAAAGATTCAAAATTCATGTTGATAATCTTAATCTTCTTTATGTTGCTTTCACCCGTGCCCAGGAAAACCTGTTTGTCATGACTCCATATGAACCGCAGAAGGAAGAAAATCCCAGGAATGTTGCTAACCTGCTGGGATTATTACTGACAAAAGATCAAAATGGCGACGATATGCTGAAGCACTTTAACAGTGAATCCAAGCAATGGTCTATTGGTGAGCCTGAACAACCACCGGTAAAGGATAGAAAATTCCCTGCAACGACCTATATCAGTTATGCAGCAACCAATGTGCGTTCCAGGACCGGCTTACGAATTCACTGGCATAGTATGGATTTTTTTGATCCAGATGCAGAAAAGAAAATTAATTATGGAAAGCTAATGCATGAGATATTACAAAATATGGTTTCACGGGCAGATCTTGACCGCGCTATGGAAAAATTCCACCGCGAAGGCAAATTAAGCCAATCAGAATTGGAATCTATCCATGAAGAGATAATGGATTTTCTGGATCTCTCACCTGTTCAAAATTGGTTTTCAGGCGATTATGAAGTATTAAATGAACGGGATATTCTTATGCGTGACGGGCATGTGAGACGTCCCGACAGGGTAATGATTAAAGATAAACAAATCGTTGTTGTTGATTATAAATTCGGATCTTCAAGGTTACAGAAACATCAGGATCAATTAATTGAGTATATGAATCTGATACGGGAAATGGGTTATCATGATATAAAGGGCTTTATCTGTTATGTGAAGCAAAAACAGATCATTCCGATAATAGCTTAATAATGAGGCGATTTGCATGGGGACATGCCAGAAGATTTAACAGTTATCCTGAATATTTTCAGCAGCTGTTTGGAGGTCGTGTACAAAAACTATCCATCGATGCCGGATTCACCTGTCCTAACAGGGATGGCTCAAAAGGCCGGGGAGGATGTACATTTTGTAATAATAATGCTTTCAATCCCTCTTATTGTCAGCCAGAAAAAAGTATAACACAACAGCTTGAGGAGGGGATTGAATTTCACAGTAAAAGGTACCGGGGTATAAATAAGTTCATGGCTTATTTTCAGGCATATACCAATACTTATAATCACCTTGACAGATTAAAGACCTTATATAGCGAAGCACTGGAATATCCTGGTGTGGTAGGCCTTGCCATCGGTACACGCCCGGATTGTATTTGGGAGGAATTGCTTGATTGGCTGGGTGAGCTGTCAGAAAAGTATTATGTAATTGTGGAATATGGTATCGAATCCTGCTATAATAAAACGCTGATGAGAATCAACAGAGGACATACATTTGAGGATTCATTAAAAGCAATCGATATGACTGCAAAAAAAGGAATCAGGCAGGGGATCCATCTGATAATTGGCCTCCCGGGAGAGAATGAATCAGATATCCTTTCAGGGATGAAAATGATATCCCGGTTACCTGTTCAAAACATTAAGTTTCACCAGTTACAAATAATAAGGAATACCAATCTGGCAAACGAATATGAAAAAAAACCTGATAGTGTTAAACTATATTCACTGAAAGAATATCTTGATTTAATGATCAGGATCATTGAGTTACTCAATCCAGCTTTTATTGTAGAGCGGATAGCTGGAGATGCCCATCCCGATTATCTTATCAAACCCAGATGGGGATTAAGATATGATGAAATACTGAAAAAATTCGAAGACCTGTTAGAAAATCGGGATACATGGCAGGGGAAGAGGTTTAAGGGAAAAGATGAAAGATAAAAGGGAAAAGATAAAAGATAAAAGGACAAAGATAAAAGATAAAAGATAAAAGGAAAACGTAAAACGTCCTCAAATGGTTATTAATGAGTACTTAAGAATGATGAATATTACAAAGTTAAAAGCCCCGAAAGGGTTTGACTATGAATAACCAGGTACGAAATGCCGGGTATGGAGACCAGGAATGAACTCAACCCTGAAGGAGTTGAATTATCGATATTGATTAACAAAAAGTGTCAACCAAAATCAGGACGACACAATGGCCGCAGTTGTCGCAATTGTCACAGGATTGAAGGAAGACAGATGAAAATAAAAAATGCTAAAATCTCTTAATTGCAATTAAACGTTTCAAAACAAGAAGAAATGACTAAAATCGAAAGGAAAGGCTGAGTCTGACGAAGAATTAATAACAATTGAAGCACAATTGAAGTACAACTGAACTAACAATTGAATATACTATTGAATCACTTCCTTGAAGAAATAGCGAAACATCTCTATTCAGCATATGGTGATAAGCTGAAGGATTGCTGTGTTGTTTTCCCAAACCGCAGGGCTGGATTATTTTTTAACAAATATCTTTCAGAACTGACGGAAAAGCCGGTTTGGGCGCCCGAATACTTTACCATCAGTGATCTGATGGTTGAGCTGTCAGAACTTGAGCCTGCGGATGAATTACTTACACTATTTGAACTTTACAAGGTCTATTGTGAGGAGAAAAATATACAGGAAAGTTTTGATGAATTCTATTTCTGGGGTGAGATTATGCTTGCAGATTTTGATAATATTGATAAATACCTTGTCAACGCCACGAAATTATTTCAGAATATTACTGACCTGCGAAATATTGAGGATCAGTTTTCCTATCTGTCAGAAGAACAGATCAAAATCATTAAGAGATTCTGGCAAAATTTCGAACCGGGTTGGTCGGGCCAACATAAAGATAAGTTCCTGGAAACATGGAAAGTATTAAATAATATCTACAGCAGGTTAAGGGATATACTGGCAGAACATAATATTGGATATGAAGGTATGATTTACCGTGATGTAGCGGACAAACTGGTTAATGGCGAAAAGATCAACCTTCCATTTTTGAAAATCTTTTTTATTGGGTTTAACGCACTGAATGAATGCGAGAATGCACTTTTCAAATATTTATCCACCAGAAATCTGGCAGAATTCTTCTGGGATTATGATGAATATTATTTAGTGAATAAAAATCATGAAGCAGGCAGGTTTATCCGGCGGAATATCGACGAGTTTGGTGCTACAGAAATCAATCTTTCATTTAGCAGTCTGACAACCCGGAAAGAGATCCGGGTCGTTTCTGTCCCTTCCATGGTTGGTCAGGCAAAGATCTTGCCGGAATTGTTATCCAATATGGAAGATATTTCTCATGAAACAGCAATCGTCATGGCTGATGAACATTTACTGGTTCCTGTACTGCATTCGTTACCGGAATCTGCCGATGATTTCAATGTCACAATGGGTTATCCGGTAGATAAAACACCTGTATATGCCCTTATTGAACATATTATTGATTTACAGAATAATTCAAGGAGACAGAACGATCAGAAGTGGAGATTTTATTATCGTGATGTACTGGCGATTCTCAACCATCCATTTATTCACCAGGACTACGAAACTGAGATTGATCAATTGATCGATGATATTACAGAAAGGAATAAAATATATCTTACAGGTGAGGAATTGAATATAAATACTTTTCTTGGATCGATATTTACCCGGATTGATGAACCAAAAAACATACCTGCCTACCTGCTCCATATTCTTGAAAAACTGGCCAGGGATAATATCAATCAGGAACATAGCTATAAGGCACTTGAAAATGAGATCATATTCCAGCTGTATGTCCGGATAAAACGGCTGAAAGAAATAATTGATAACAGTAGTATTCAGTTCCTTACCCGGACATTGTTCAGACTCCTGCGAAAAACCCTGATGCATACACGCATTCCTTTCAGTGGGGAACCGCTTATTGGATTGCAAATAATGGGTGTGCTTGAAACACGGGGACTTGATTTTAAGAACCTGATTATGTTATCAATGAATGAAGATATATTCCCCGGATCACCTGTAAGTCATTCATTTATTCCCCATCATCTCCGGTTTGGATTTGGTCTTCCGACAATTGAACACCAGGATGCTATCTATGCTTATTATTTCTACCGGCTGATACAACGTGCAGAAAGAATAATCCTTGTTTATAACAGCAAAACAGAAGGTTTATCTACAGGTGAAAAATCAAGGTTTATACATCAGTTGTTATTTGATCCGGCCTTTTCGGTCAATGAAAAGATCATAGCATATAATATTCAGGCTAATCCCGAAAAACCTGTATGGTTAAGTCAGGATAAAATATCAATGGATATTCTTAATACATATATATCCGAAAACATTAAAAATAAGTACCTGTCTCCCAGCGCTTTAAATGTGTATATTGATTGCCGTTTAAGGTTCTATTTTCGCTATATAGCCCGGTTGGAGGAACCAGATGAAGTAGCGGAAGAGGTTAATCAGTTGTTATTTGGAAATATGCTGCATGCTGCGATAAACAGGCTTTATGAACCGTTAATGGAAGGGGAGATTACATCCGTATCATTGAGAGAATTATTGAATAATAAAGTGCGTATCAACAGTGCGATCCATCATGCTTTTAACCAGGAGTATCAATCAGTTGCCGATAAAGGCAAAGCAGAAATTGAAGGCAGGAACCTGATTGTCCGTGAAATCCTGAAGCAGTACCTTATCCAGATAATAAATACGGATATCAATTATACACCATTCAGGATAATCGATCTGGAAGGGACTTACAGAATGGATATTTCTGTCAAAAAAGAAGATAAATTGCTTCGTGTTAGCATAGGTGGCAAAATAGACAGGATTGACAATGTTGGTAATGAAATTCGGATTATTGATTACAAAACAGGCAGGGTTGACAGAAAAATTTCAGATATCGACAGCCTTTTTGATCGTGATCTAAGTGACCGGAATCATGCTGTATTCCAGACCCTTTTGTATTCGAAACTTTTTTACAGTTCAGAAAAGCAGCAGGATAAGATGATCGTTCCGGGTTTATATGCCATCAGGGAATTAACCTCAAATGATTTTGATTACCATATCCTGTTCGGTGCACAGAGGAACAAAGAAATACTATCAGATTATCAACATCTTGATATACAATTCACAAAAAAACTAATAGGAATTGTAGAAGAAATGTATAATAAGGATATTGGTTTTTTCCCGACACGGATAACGGAAAAATGTGAATATTGTCCCTACCGGGAGATATGTCACAGGTAAAGGAGTTAACACTTTGCGAACTCACCCCCTATTGGTTCCCCCTCTCTCATGAAAGAGGGGGGCAGGGGGGTGAGTACAACGATTATTAAATAATTTATAATCAATATCTTCGTTCAATTCGAGTAACTCATTATATTTGTACCAGTTCAAATCTTAATCACACAACAATGTTTCATGAATTTTCAACTTTCAGTGTTGAAATCAATGATGATAAATATACCAGGGATGATGGTGTAGTTTTCTCACAAACGGCGGTGCTCAAGTTTATTTCTCCAGATGGACATTATGAGACAAAGTTATCGGCAGGGTACGCCAGTGAGGACTACATCATGTCATTGATTCGTGAAGGCAGGGAACTTAACCTGGACAGGTGCTACATCGATCATTTGTCACTTGAATCGTTCAGGCAGGAAAAGGATCTTGATAGAAAAACCTATGTCGAAATAGCAGGATTCAGTGCGAAAGACTCATTCATTAACAACAAATATCTGATCGATCTTAGCTATGCCCACTTCACCTCCGGGACTTTAAATTTTGAGAATTCATACTTTGCAAAAAATGCACTGACACTCCACGCATCAAAGATTACAAATGGTGGTCTTGATTTCCATAATGCTCATCTGCCGGATGGAGATCTGAACTTTACCAACCTCGTAGTAGAAGGAACGGTAGATTTTAAGAATGTGAAATTTGGACGGGGATCAAAAGACTTCCAGGATGCATCATTTGGAGAGGGTGATATTCTTTTTGTAAATGCAGATTTCAATGATGGTGATGTATCATTTGTGAACACGCAGTTTGGAAGTGGTAATATTTCTTTCAAAGTGGCCCGGTTCGGCACCGGCAGGGTGGACTTTCATTTTGCGAAAGTGGGGGAGGGTGATATTTCTTTTGAAAGGACTGAGTTTGGTAATGGCAGAGTGGATTTCAGGACAGTAGAATTCGGGACCGGAAGGGTGAACTTTAACCGTGCTATTTTTGGCAATGGAGATGTATCTTTTGAGGCAAGCCAGATCAAAGAAGGTAAAATCAGTTTTACGAAAGCTGAATTTGGTGAGGGTAATCTTTCATTCGAACTGGCTGAGTTCGATCATGCTGATGCCAGCTTTGACCGTGCAGATTTCAATGGTGGGAACATTAGTTTTCATAATGCACGATTCAGATCCCTGGGTCTTACCTCCTGTCATCTTAACCATTATACTGACCTCAGGGTGGCTGTGTGCCCCTTTATGGACCTTTCGGATACAGTTGCCAGGGATATTATCGATCTGAAACCTTATGAATTTGATATCAGGGTTGATACCATTAACTTTTCAGGGATGAGACTGCTTGGAAGGATTTTTATTGACTGGGAAAAGAATCATGTTAAAAAGCTCATTATGTCACAGAGAGATACATCTAAAAGGATCAAAGCAGAACAATTCAGAACCCTGAAACAGAATTTTAATGTGACAGGACAATACAGTGATGAGGATAAGGCATATGTGGAATTTAAACGGCTTGAATCCAAAGCCATCCTGGAGGAAGCATATCAAAAACAGCGTCTCAGCGTGATTTGGATATATCCCCTGTATATCTTCAAACTTGTGGTGTTTGACCTGGCCGGTTTATATGCTACCAATCCTGTTAGGGTAATGATCAGTATGCTGGTTAGCTATTCAACATTCAGCCTGATCGCTGCCCTGCTGATTCTTACTACGGATTCTACAATTATCTCATCCATGGGAGAAAGTAGCCTGAGCCTTATTGGTAAATCATTTTACTATACAGCAATTACCTTTCTGACGATAGGATACGGTGATTACTACCCGTCCGGTTCACTTCACTGGTTTGCCGGGATAGTAGGCTGGGTAGGTCTGTTTCTGATGTCTTATTTTACCGTTGCTTTTGTAAGAAAAGTACTGCGATAAACCAATTCCTGAGGAGTATTAAAGCAACTTATTGAAGAGATCCGGCCTTAATTCCCTGGTTCTTCGAATGGATTCTTCCAATTTCCACTTCTCAATTTCTGCAGCATTTCCTGAAAGAAGTATTTCAGGTACTTTCCATCCTTTATAATCTGCCGGCCTGGTATAAACAGGAGAAGCCAGCATACCATCCTGGTAAGAATCCATTAGCGCTGATGTTTCATCCGACAATACTCCGGGTATCAGCCTGACGATACAGTCAACCATGATGGCTGCAGCAAGTTCACCACCGGTAAGAACATATTCGCCGATTGAAATCTCCCTCGTGATCAGGTGATCCCTGATTCTCTGGTCAACACCTTTATAATGTCCACAAAGGATGAGCAGATTATCCTTAACGGAGAGTTCATTGGCTGATTGCTGGTTAAACAACTCTCCGTCAGGGCTGGTATAGATAATTTCATCATAATTTCTCTCTGTCCTTAATGCACTGATGGCAAGGTCAACAGGTTCAATTGACAGAACCATTCCAGCCTCTCCACCGAAAGCATAATCGTCAATTCTTTTATGTTTGTCCCTGCTGTAGTCCCTCAGGTTATGGATGAGGATTTCGACAATCCTGTCTTCCCTGGCTCTCTTTATAATGGATTGATTCAGGGGACTTTCCAGTAGTTCCGGAACACCTGATATTATATCTATTCTCATTGATAAGTTAATTTTTACAAAGGTAGGGAATATAGTGGAGTTGATTCGGGTTATTATCCTGAAATCCCCATAAAATGGCGATTAATTCGAAAAAAACTTTGACTGTTATTGTTAATTCCCTATTTTCGTAATCTATATGATTGTTCTGTAAAAGAACAGTGTTAAGAAAATACTTTAATGAAGTGACCAGATTCAAGATGAATCTGTCACCGGTAAAAATAATCCCGGTGAAATTATGGAAAAATCTGCATCCAAATCTGAGTTTGAGACTGAAGAAGAGTCCACAAATCCTTTAGATAGTGAGACTGAAGTCCTGGAAAATGAGGGTGAAAAACCCCGGATTCAAGACGCTGCTGAATTAGCGGACGGAGATAGTGATACCATAAAAGATCACGCCGGTCAGGATAACCAATCCACCGGATCTGATGAGGAGGAACCATATTCCGCAAATGATGAAAAAACGGTTAAATCCGTGTCCTCCTCTATCCCCGGTAGTGATCTGGGATCTGCAGGAACTGTGGAAGAAGAAGTTAATCATTCTGTCTCTGATCCTCCTGGGGAAGTGCCAACTGAAACAGGAGATGATATTGAAATGAAAGATAGTGACTTGAGTGGTTCAGCGACAGGTAAGTTACCTGCGGGAGTTGAAACTGCTGAGGAAGAGGATCCGGACCATCCGGTTATAGAGCCTGCCGGGGGGACCATTGTGGAAGAAACGAAACCGGCAACAGAGAAAAAACAGGAAGAATTTAAAGTTGATTACTCCACCCTGACGAGGGAGGATCTTGTGACCAGGCTTGACGAATTGCTTGAAAGTAAAAGTGTTCAGGATATCCGCACGGATGTGGATAACATTAAACTGAATTATTATAAGAAGTTTAAGATTGAAGTTGAACAGAAACGGAAAAAATTTGTAGAGGAGGGGGGCGATATAGATGATTTTCAGGCACCTGAAGATCATCTGGAATCGCAGATAAAAGAGTTATTCAAGAAATTCAGGGAACTGAAAGCTAACAGCAACAGACTTCTTGAACAGGAAAAAGTTACCAACCTCGAAAAGAAATATGAGGTTATTGAAAAAATCAAAGACCTAATCAACCGTAAGGAATCAATTAATAAGACCTTCCAGGAGTTTCGGGATCTTCAGAAAGAATGGAGATCCATTGGTCTGGTACCGCAACAAAATCTTAAAGATCTCTGGGATACATACAACCATCATGTTGAGAAATTCTATGATTATATTAAGATCAATAAGGAGCTGCGGGATCTTGATTTGAAGAAAAACCTGGAAGCCAAGATAGAACTTTGTGAAAAGGCAGAAGAACTTCTATTAGAACCTTTCATAATCAGTGCATTTAACAAATTACAGAAATTTCATGATGAGTGGCGTGAGATTGGTCCCGTACCTGCTGAAATGAGGGCAGAAATCTGGGAAAGATTCCGCGATGCAACATCCAAAATTAACAGGAAGCATCAGCAACACTTTGAGAACCTTAAAAAAGAACAGAAAAAGAATCTTGAACAGAAGCGTATATTATGTGAAAAAGCCGAGGAAATATCCAATCTTGTTCTTTCAAGTATTAAGGAATGGGAGGAAAAATCCAAGGAACTGATTGATATTCAGAAAGTATGGAGGTCCATTGGGTTTGCTCCAAAAAAGGATAATAATAAAATATATAAACGTTTCCGATCTGCCTGTGATCAGTTCTTTAACAGGAAACGCGAATTTTATGCCCAGAACAAGGAGATGTACCAGAATAATCTTCAGCTGAAAACAGATCTTTGCATTCAGGCTGAAGCCTTAAAGGATAGTACAGAGTGGAAAAAAACAAGTGAGGATTTAATCCATTTGCAGGAGCGTTGGAAAGAAATTGGGCCTGTGCCACGTAAATATTCAGACCATGTGTGGAAAAGATTCCGTGCAGCCTGTGATCATTTCTTCGAAAGAAAAAGTGCCTATTACAGTTCAATAGATAAAACATTTGAAGATAATCTTTTAAAAAAGGAACAACTTATAGAAGAGATTGAAAGTTGTAAGCTGACAAATGACCTGGCAGAAAACTTCAAAATACTGAATGATTTTCAGCGGAGGTGGGCTGACATTGGCTTTGTACCCCTGAAGGAAAAAGATGCTATACAGGAAAGGTATCGCCTGGCCCTGAATCAGCATTATGATAATCTGAAGATTGACGATCATAAAAAGAATCTTCTAAAGTTCCGCAACCGTATCAATAATATCCTTCAGAAGCCAAAGTCCGATTTAAAACTCAGACAGGAAAGGGATAAATTTGTTGCCCGCCTGCAACAACTTAAAAGTGATATCGTGCTCTGGGAAAATAATATTGGTTTTTTTGCAAAATCCAAAAATGCCCAGGCCATGATTGATGAAGTGAATAATAAAATCTCCAATGCCCGCGATACCATCAAACTCCTTGAAGCCAAAATTGAGTTGATTGATAATCTGGAAATAGATCAGGGTTAGAATTTATACTGATTAAAATTATTAACTTTGCCAACTTATTAAAGATGGTTTCCAATTGTCATCAAGCAAATACATTTTTATTACAGGCGGTGTAACCTCTTCACTAGGGAAAGGCATCATCTCTGCCTCCCTGGCAAAACTTCTTCAGGAAAGGGGATTATCGGTAACCATTCAAAAACTGGATCCATACATCAATGTTGATCCCGGAACATTGAATCCCTATGAGCATGGTGAATGTTATGTGACGGAAGACGGAGCTGAAACGGACCTTGATCTGGGACATTATGAAAGGTTTCTCGGGATTGCCACATCACAGGCCAATAATGTCACAACCGGAAGAATTTACCAGTCGGTTATCAACAAGGAAAGGCGGGGTGATTACCTTGGAAAAACCGTACAGGTTGTCCCTCACATCACCGATGAGATAAAAAGAAGGATCAAGCTGTTGGGAGCCAGGTATAAATATGATGTCATCCTTACCGAAATAGGAGGTACTGTTGGTGATATTGAATCCCTGCCATATATTGAAGCCGTCAGGCAGCTTAAATGGGAACTGGGCCCCGGCAACACCCTCGTGATACATCTCACCCTCGTTCCATACCTTTCTGCTACAGGAGAATTAAAAACAAAACCGACACAACACTCTGTAAAAGTATTACTTGAAACAGGTATACAGCCTGATATCCTTGTCCTGCGGACAGAAAAAACACTCACCCGTGACCTTCGCAGAAAAGTTGCTCTGTTTTGTAATGTTGAATATGATTCGGTTATTGAGTCCATCAATGTATCGACGATATATGAAGTACCACTTTTGATGCAGAAAGAAAAACTGGATGCAATCGTCATTCGGAAACTTGGTATTAAGAGCAGCAAGAATCCGGATATGAAGCCCTGGAAAGAGTTTGTCAGTAAATTAAAACATCCCCGGCAATCCGTTGATATAGCCCTTGTTGGGAAATATGTTGAACTGGCCGACGCATACAAATCAATCATCGAATCAATTAACCATGCAGGAGCCTTTCATAACAGTAAGGTAAACATTCACTCCATTCATTCTGAAGATATCACCTCTCAGAATGTAGCAGAGATCCTGAACGGGATGAAGGGTATGATTGTTGCTCCAGGATTTGGTGACAGGGGTATTGAAGGGAAAATCACGGCAGCCCAGTTTGCAAGGGAGAAGAAAATACCATTTCTGGGTATCTGCCTGGGGATGCAATGTGCTGTTATAGAGTATGCCAGGAATAAGTTAGGACTGACCAGGGCTCATTCTACAGAGATGAATCCGATGACCCCCGATCCTGTTATTGATCTGATGGAAGAGCAAAAGGGTGTGTCCGAGAAAGGAGGTACGATGCGCTTAGGTGCCTATGCATGTCGCATTAAGGAGGGTACGCTGGTGCATAGACTATATGGCAAAACCTTAATCAGGGAAAGACACCGGCACAGGTACGAGTTTAATAACGATTACCTCAAGGAGTATGAAAAGAATGGTATGATTGCTTCAGGAATCAATCCGGATAACAAGCTCGTTGAGATCATCGAAATTCCGAATCATCCATGGTTTGTGGGCATACAGTTCCATCCTGAATACAGCAGTACGGTTATGAAACCACATCCATTGTTCATCGGATTAATAAAAGCAGCGCTGGAGTTAAAAGCAGGTGATAGCAAGGGATCAAAATCAAAAAAGATGTATACAGCTTCTACCAGATAGAACTGTTAAATAATCATAATAATCTTCTAGTAATAAATTAATGAAATTTTTAACCACAAAGGTCACAAAGTACATCACAAAGGACTCAAAGGTTCATAACCGGGATCCTTTGTATTCCTTTGTGGTTAAAAAAATGATCTGAAGAGAATATGGACAGAAATACGTTAATAGGGATCTTAATTATTGCGGCTATACTGATCGGCTATATGTTACTGAACAGGCCATCCAGGGAGCAGCTTGAGGAAGCCCAGAGGATCAGGGACTCACTGGCAAATGTACAGCAGATGGTAACGGATACTGTAATCCAACCTGTAGTGGTTGAACAGGAACAAATGGAGACAGCTGTATCTGTCGCTGACAGGGTAGATGATTCGACACAGGTTCGGGTTAATCTTGATAGTTATGGAAGTTTTGCAAGTGCAGCAACAGGTGAAAAAGAAATGATTGTAATAGAAAATGATCTTATTAGGTTAACCCTGTCAACGAAGGGTGGCAGGCCCTATTCTGTCCGGCTGAAAAATTATCAGACATATGATTCTTTGCCACTTATCCTTTTTAATGGTGATTCAACTGTTTTTGGATTGAATTTTTTTGCGAATAACCGCAGTATCAACACTAATGAACTTTATTTTATACCTTCCAGGGAGGAAAAGCTGATTACTGTCCAGGATCAACCCGAAACCATTTCCATGAGGTTAAATGCAGGTGATGACCGTTTCATAGAGTATGTTTATACACTTGCCCCGGGTGATTATATGGTCGATTTTGATATGCGATTCTATAATATGCAGGAAATTCTCACCAACAGGATCAATTTCATCGATCTTAACTGGGAAATTTATGTGCCCGCCCATGAACAGGGCAGGATCAATGAGTTGAATTATACAACAATTCTGTTCAGGCATTATCAGGATGAGGTCGAAAGACTAAATCCGAGAAGCAAGAAAGATGTTGCTGAAAAGGATGTACCAACCCGACTTCAATGGATTGCCTTCAAGCAACAATTTTTTTCTTCCGTGCTGATTGCTGACGATAATTTTGCCAATGCTTATGTCATCTCTACTAAGCTGGATGAAACGAACAAATTTTTAAAAACCTTTTCGGCACAGATCGGGCTTCCTTTTGAACCACAACAGGATTATACTATTCCGATGGCTTTGTATTTTGGTCCCAATCACTTCCGCACACTAAGAAATTACGGGAATGAACTGGATGAGCTGGTTAATCTTGGTGGAAACCTGAGCCGCTGGATCAACCGGTATATGATCATTCCTGTTTTCAGTTTTCTCAGCGGTTCTATTAGAAGTTACGGACTCATTATACTTCTGCTGACTATTATTATCAAGATCGTTTTATTTCCACTCACTTACAGGTCATATAAGTCAATGGCAAAGATGCGAGTCCTGAAACCGGAAATTGATGCTATCAATGAGAAAATCCCGAAAGAAAAAGCCATGGAAAGGCAACAGGCAACCATGGCATTGTATAAGAAGGCCGGTGTCAGCCCGCTTGGTGGTTGTCTGCCCATGCTTCTGCAAATGCCGATCCTTTTTGCCATGTTCCGGTTCTTTCCCACATCCATCGAGCTGAGGCAACAGAGATTCCTCTGGGCCCATGACCTGTCAACCTATGATTCCATCCTTGACCTTCCCTTTAACATCCCGATGTATGGCGATCATGTAAGCCTGTTCACCCTGCTGATGACTGCCTCCACTATCCTGACCATGCGTATCAGTAACCAGGCCAGTGCCTCTTCCTCCCAGATGCCGGGAATGAAAGGTATGATGTACATTATGCCGGTCATGTTTATGTTCATCCTGAATAATTTTTCAGCTGCCCTGACCTATTATTATTTCCTGGCAAATATTATCACATTCGGACAGAATCAGCTGTTCAAACAGTTTATCGATGAAGAGGAACTGCTGAAGAAACTGCAATCAAACCAGAAGAAAACACCGAAAAAGAAGTCCGGTTTTCAGAAAAGACTGGAGGATATGGCAAAGAAAAGGGGTTACAGGCCGTCGAAGCGGTGAGGAGAATAATGATTCAAGCTCTTTTATTTCGGCTGACCAGGTGGTCATGGGGACAGGAACAGGAAAATGGTTTGATTAGATAAAGTGTAAGTAAAAATAGTTTAAAATCAAATATTTAAGAAGGCTAAGGCTAAGGTAGAATTGTTTCTGGATTATTAATAGCATAGAAAGAACTATGTCATCCCGACGATACGCCGTAAGGAGAGAGGAGGGAACTCGTAATCGATTACGATAAACAAATATCTGGGGCACTCTAATAAATATGATTGTCTTTTATCCGAGGAGGTCCCTCAGTCGCTTGCCTGCAAGAAGGCACGCTTCGCCCCTTCGGGATGACATGTTTCACTTCTTTGCATAGTATATAGAAGCAAAATACATAACCGTCAACAAATTCATCACCCCTTCATAACAAAATCCCGCAGATAATTTATCTTGCGGGATTTATGTTTGCGGGACGTGGTGCCACTCGCACCATCTTTCGTTTTATTAAGCAACCATTAAATTACCATTTCGATCAGGTCCCCATGTTTTGGAGTTTCCTATTAACATCCACCATCTTAATTGCCGTAATAGCTGCTTCAACTCCCTTATTGCCGTGTGTACCGCCAGCACGTTCCCTTGCCTGCAGAATATTCTGGGTTGTCAGGATACCAAAAATGAAAGGGATATTATATTTCAGGTTGAGTTCTGTTATTCCCTGCGTAACTCCCTGACAAATATAATCGAAATGACGTGTTTCACCCTGGATGACACAGCCGAGACAGATAACAGCATCAGGTTTGGTTGACTCTGCAAGCTGTTTCGCAGCAAACGGGATTTCAAAACTTCCGGGAACATTTATGACCATGATGTTATCAGCTAAAACACCTGTTCGTTTGAGAGTGGTTAAGGTACCCTGCAACAGAGCATCTGTAATTTCCTTATTCCATTCTGAAACAACAACCCCGAATCTCATGTTTTTCGATGAAGGAATCTCCAGAGGACTATATTCAGACAGGTTTTTCTTTTTTGTGGGCATGGTGTTTTGCTGCAATTAATAATCGTTAGAAGGTATTCTCTGTACTCACTCCCCTGTCCCCCTCTTTCTCGAGAAAGGGGGGAACCAAAGGGGGGTGAGTCAATTCGGAAACTATTCCTCCAGCATCATCTCTAATCGTGCGATATACTTGTCAATATTATTATTCCTTGCATAATCCGGAAAATCTTTCCTGATTTGCCGGTACAGTTCAATTGCTTTGGAGTATTCCTGAAGGTGTTCATAAACCTGGCCGGCTTTCATAAGGTAGAGGGGACTGGTGAAGTTGTTGATACTCATTTCTGCAGCTTCAAGGTAATAACTCAGTCCCTTTTCGAGTTCTCCCAGTTCGATATATGCGTCACCCATAGCGCCTTTTGCTATGGGTGCAACCATCTTGTCTTTTGATTTGAATTTCCCAAGATAATCAAGGGCTTCGTCATACTGTCCTGTTCGCAGGAAGGAAATTCCGGCATAATACCTGGCAAGGTTTGCGGATTTGGTTATTTTGTACTCATCAATTATCTCAAGGAAACCCGAATAGTTACCATCTCCATAAAGAGCAAGGTTAAATGAATCGGTTTCAAAATACTGTTCTGCTACATACATTTGTGAAAGAGCTTCATTTTCACGGGGTATCATATAAAACCTCTTAAAGCCGAGAAAAATAGCAACCAGGGCTAATCCAGCAGCTGTAATGCGGATGATTATTTTCTGGTTCTCTTCCAGGAATTGTTCAGTACGGGTTAATGCACTTTCAACACCTTCTCCCAGATCCGATCCATGTTTCTTCTTTGCCATAGAATTTCAATCGTTTATGAGATTAAAAAAACACCGCAAATGTAACTTTTTTGTGATAATTAGAAAAGTTATTTCTGGAAAAAGGCTAGTCAGGTCACAGAGGACCACAAAGATATATGAAAACCACAGAGGAAAAATGGATTATTGATGTATATAAGTTGATGGCCCCATTATTTATTCAACCCATTCCGGGGTTGTTATGTGGATTTACTTCATTACCCGGCACTTTGTACCGGGTTATTCATTGTTTAATCCTTACGGGACTCCGGCACTTCCTCAAACTCACCAGCAACCTGCCCTGATTTTGGATATCCTTCTCCATGCGCTACGTCCCACGCCCCACGCACTATGCCCCATGCACTATGCCCCATACACCAAGCATCATGCCCTCTGCTTCATGCTCTCTGCTACAATCTCTCTGCTCCAAGCACTCTGTTCCATGCTCCATGCCCTCTGCTCCTTACTCCCTACTCCTTACTCCCTACTCCTTACTCCCTACTCCTTACTCCCTACTCCTTACTCCCTACTCCTTATTCCCTACTCCTTATTCCCTACTCCCTACCATCATACCAAATCTTTTCTTAATTTTGCTGATACAGAAAAAACTATTTATGTTTCTCCGGAAGCTGAACCTGGCTAATTTCAAAAATTATGAACAGCTTGACCTTGAGTTGAGCAGGAAGATAAATTGTTTTGTCGGGGATAACGGAACCGGTAAAACAAACCTTCTGGATGCAATACACTACCTTTCCCTGTCGAAAAGCTTCTTCAATGCCATTGATACTCAAAATATTATGCACTCTATGGATTTTTTTACAATTCAGGGAGAATATGAACGGAATGGTAGTAAGGAGAATATATTGTGTGGTGTAAGAAAAAATAAACGAAAGCAGTTTAAAAGGAATAATAAAGAGTACCAGAGATTATCGGAACATATTGGTCTAATCCCTGTCGTTATGATCTCGCCTGCAGATAGCAGCCTGATTATTGAGGGAAGTGATGAGAGGAGAAAATTCATCAATGGTGTGATTTCGCAATATGACATTGAATATCTTGACAGTCTGATGAAATATAACCGGGCACTTGTTCAGCGTAATATCCTCCTGAAGGATTTTGCCCGATCCGGATTTTTCAATAAGGAATATATAGAGATATGGGATGCACAGCTTATACCACTTGGCCGGCTAATCCATGAAAGAAGGCTTGAGTTTGCGGCAAAACTTCAGCCAATATTTCAGGAATATTACAACAGTATTGCAGAAGGCAAGGAACAGGTTGAACTGATCTATACTTCTCAGCTGGCGGAGGGCGATTTTAAGGATTTATTGGAGCGATCCCTCGAGAAAGACCGGATTCTTCAGTATACCACGGTAGGTATCCACAAGGATGATCTTATCATGAATATCGGGGGATTTCCTATTAAAAGGAACGGATCACAGGGACAACAGAAAACATTCCTGGTTGCATTAAAATTTGCGAAATTTGACTTCATCAAACAACTGAATGGTTTTACACCGATTTTATTACTTGATGACATCTTTGATAAATTTGACAGGAAAAGGGTGAAACAAATTATTAAACTTGTTTCAGATCCGCATTTTGGGCAAATATTTATTACCGACACCAATCCTGAAAGAATAGGTAGTATTCTTACAGATCTGTCGATTGAACATAAAGTGTTTAAAGTTGAAAATGGTAAAATAACTGAAAGTCATGGATAGGATAAACGCCCGCAAGATCAGTGATGTGTTAAAAGAATTTCTACGGGAAAATAAACTTGACAGGAAATTTAAAGAACGCGAGCTGATGGAAAGCTGGGAGGAAATGGTAGGGAGGACCATTAACCGCTCAACAAAAAAAATCTATATACGTGAAAGGAAACTTTTTGTCGTTCTATCCTCTTCCGTTGTCCGAAATGAACTTCATATGCTGAAGGAAGAGATTGTCAGAAAGTTAAACGAGAAAATTGGAGAAGAAATTATTACTGAGCTTGTATTGAAATAGGACATATTTAAAGATAGGATAACCGTTCGCTTTTTGAGAAGAAAAAATCACATTCAATTACAGCATTCTCCTCACTATCAGATCCATGCACAGCATTCCTTTCGATTGATTCGGCATATCTGTGCCGTATGGTACCTTCCTCAGCCTCTGCAGGATTGGTGGCCCCGATCAGCTTTCTGAATTCTTCAACAGCGTTTTCCTTTTCCAGAATGGCAACAACTATTGGTCCTGAAGACATAAACTCGGTAAGACTCTCATAAAAAGGTTTGCTCCTGTGGACAGCGTAAAATTTCCCGGCCTGCTCAAGGCTCATCTTGATCATTTTTATTGCAATGATTTTAAATCCGGATTCATTGATCATATTCAGAATGGGTCCAATATACTGGTTACGTACTGCACCTGGCTTGATAATCGTTAATGTAATATTTCCTTCCATTTCATTAAACTAAAGTGAATTAAAATGTGGCGAAGATAACAATTTTTTAGAATGAACTGAGTCAGATAATTTTTATCTTTGCAATTTTCCGAAAATCTAATTATATCAAAGGTTTGAATGATACTTCAAAATATCTCACAAAGCAGGTTAGGGACCTGTTTGCTGATCCTGGTGAAATTGTCCTTGTCACGCATGTTAATCCTGATGGGGATGCCATTGGAACAATGCTCGGATTTTACTGGCTGCTGAAAAAGAAAGGATACCCAGTAAATATGATCGTTCCGAATGAGATCCCATTTTTTCTTGAATGGCTTCCCGGTTATCATCAAATAGTTATTTCTGAAATAAATCATGATAAGGCCACCGCATTAATCAGGAATGCAGAATTGCTTATTTGTCTTGACTTTAACGAATCGGACCGTCTGGGTGACCTGGAAGAAGAATTTCTGAAGGCTGGCGCAACAAAGATTCTGATTGATCATCATCCTGACCCGGGTGATTTTACCGATCATATTATTTCCTTCACAGCATTAGGTTCTGCTGCTGAGCTTGTTTATTACCTTGCTATAGAGCTGGGTATGAGAGAATTGATTGATAAAACAGTTGCCGAATGTCTTTTTACCGGGATCATGACCGATACAGGGTGTTTCAGTTTCAGCAGCTCGCAGCCGGAAACATATCTTGTTGTGGCTGATCTCCTTAAGACGGGGATTGATAAAGACAGGATATATATGCAGGTATATGACAATTACTCTGCTGACAGAATGCGCCTTCTTGGCTATAGTCTCAATGATAAAATGGTGGTACTGCCGGAATACCGGACAGCGTATATTTCACTTACCGAAAAGGAACTTCAAAAATATAATCATGTTACCGGTGATACGGAAGGATTTGTTAATATTCTCTTTTCTATAAAAGGTATCAGGTTAACAGCCCTTTTTATAGAAAAGAAAGATCATATTAAGATATCATTCAGATCAAGAGGTGATTTTCATATAAATAAATTTTCTGAAAGACATTTCAATGGAGGTGGTCATAAAAATGCTGCGGGTGGTGAATCAAACCTGTCCCTTGAACAGACAATTGATAAATTTGTAAAGTTATTACCTGGTTATGCTAAGGAATTATTGAGCGGATGAAACGATACTGGCTATACCTGTTTATAAGTATTATTTTATTTCCCCTGGTCACCTGTAAAGAAGAGAAGAAAAAAATGTCTGATAAGGATATCGGGGAACAAAAGGAAATCATGGTCCGGGTAAATAAATACCTGGTGAAGAAGGATGTTGAACTTATTGAAAGTTATATTGACCGCAGGGAGTGGGAGATGGAAGTGACGGAATCGGGTTTATTTTACCAGATTTATGAGCATGGTAATGGTAAACCAGCGGAATCAGGGAGATATGCAACGATTAATTATATGGTCAGTTTGCTGGATGGTACAATCTGTTATGATTCTGATGAGACAGGTCCAAAACAATTCCTGATTGGCAGGAGTAACGAGGAATCCGGCCTGGAACAGGGAGTCCTCATGATGCGGGTTGGAGATAAGGCACGTTTTATCATGCCACCACATCTGGCACATGGTTTGCTGGGAGATGAAAGGAATATCCCGCCACGGTCAATCATCGTATATGAGGTTGAACTACTTGAGATTTCTGATTAGGGAAGGATCTGTCGTGATGATGAAAGATGCCGTGCTTTACAGTTTAAGAATAATCCGGTTCATTACGCAACCATATCTGGTTAATCATCGTCTTAGTAAACCGGAAGATGAGCACTGATACATATTGATGAGGCGGGGATTTATTGCAATATCCTGATGTTAATCGCACTATATAATTTTTAAAAAGGTTGAAAAAGAATCCTTTGTGCAGAGAAGAAACCTG
>Ga0111176_1123_pt1 | contig 29500 bp, 20 predicted proteins | sample DeeMarSWOR324_28_FD_80229 | JGI IMG/M metagenome (GOLD analysis project Ga0111176, IMG submission 80229) | Bacteroides sp. SM23_62_1 | reverse complement strand
GCATGGCTGCATCGGTGCATTATTGTCTCCCTGCACCCTTCCTTTAATATTCTGCAGCATTCGGCAGCTTATGATGTTGAGGGCACACTGCACTTTATAGACATATCGCTACCTCAGGAAGCTTTATAAATTCATTTCCTGGCTGCCCGTCTGCTACGCCAGTGAGTATCTTAATCACAGGTGGTATAGGTTAAAATACCAGGGCTAATGCCCCTGCTCTATTAACCTGCTATCTGCCCTAAATACCCTGCACACTGCTCCCTCAGCCTCAGCCATTGTATCAGCCACAACCTTAACCTTATCTTAGCCTCAACTTCAGCCTCAACCTCAGCCTCAACCTCAGCCATAGCCTTAGCCTTCCTCATACCTCCTCCCAATTTCGTGCAATCTAAATTATCTTTGTCTTATTTTCTTCAATTCTCGCCAGAAGGATTTATAAAGAAAACTTTTCTCATCCAGTTTGCATAAATTTTCAAACATTGGTCTGGTTACGGTGAAGGCAAGCAGATCCTGCGGTATATATTTGCGTGCTGCAATGTCTGTGGTACCAATAAGTGCCTGTGGAATATTATGATCAGTAAGGAGGGTTGACATTTGCATACATCCTGATCCAAACGGTGCAATAACAGGAAAGGGATCATCAGGACTTGCATTATATTCTGCTCCGATCATTAATGCACTTAATTGGTCAGGATTAGCCCAGAATGTAACGGTTTTCAGAAAGGGATACTGATCCTTTTTTAACGGACCGATCAGAAGATTCGCATGTTCCTGCTGATAAGGTTTTGTATGATCAAGCCATTTATCCATCAACTCAAAGGAAGATTTTAATCCTTCAGTATTCACCAGAAAATCCAGGAAATCTTCCCTGGACCTTCCTTCAAGCCCGCAAATCCAATGCCCTGCACCACCACAGCCATAATGATCTTTTGTCAGATGGAGCGTCTTTCCGTTCAACCATTGTTTATAAAATGCAAAAATGCAATTATGGCCTGACTTTCCTGGTCTGACAAGTGGTTCAAAAGGGTGTGGATCAGGTGCATCATAAAAGCCAATCAATGAGATTGTTAATCCGATTTTTTTTATAAGTCCGGATGGATCGGGCTGTATGGAAGCGGGGGAATGGTGTATCATTTAGACGAGGTTTTTGTTAAAGTAAAAGATAATCGTTAAAAGTATAATAAATCAATGAGAAGACAGTTAACTCCAGAGTGCATGGTATGACATAAAGTTTGCAAGGTGCAGGGTACAAGGTACAGGGGGATTTGTGCCAGCGTGTGAGCCCATCTCTCTATCCCTTCCTTGCTTACTTGTTTCGCATCTTCACCCATGATTGAAATCGTGGATTTCAACTCCTTTAACAACTGTGGCCATTCTCTCTCCCTCACTCCCTACTTCCTACTACATACGTCATACTCTTGCTCTCTCCCTGCAGCAATCACTCATTTAATTTCAACAGCGTCACATGAGACGGATATTGCTTATCATGATAGATACGGTGTGTGGCTTTATGAAAATCCTCTTCACTGCAATGATAAATATCGACATATTTCTGTGGATTCCTGTCGACGAGTGGAAACCAGGAGTTCTGAACCTGAATCATGATCCTGTGTCCCTTCATAAACGTATGGGCGATATCCGGGATATTGAATGTAACCTCTGTTATCTGACCGGGGATAAAAGGTTCCGGATTTTCATAGCTATTCCTGTAACGACCCCTTAAGACATCACCACGGACAAGCATCTGATAACCCTGCATGGGTATGTTCTGGTCATTGGGAGGGTAATTGCTCAATGTATCAGGGAATACATCTATCACTTTAACAATATAATCCGCATCGGTTCCGGTGGTAGTGACAAAAATATCGACTATTACGGGACCTGTAAAGGTCAGGTCTTCCTGGAGATCATCTGTCTGATAGACCATAACATCTGGTCTTCTTGACGCAAAGCGTTGATCATCAGTCATATATGAAGTTGTCCTGTACAGGTGGACATCCTCTGTATAGGGAACCGGTCTCATCGGATCTGATACATATTCGTCATAGCTTTCTTTTACCTGAGGGGACTTAAATGACAGACCATTATCCGGTTGAAAGTACAGGTTCATTTTTGAAATATTATCAGGGGGCCATGAACTGAAATCCTGCCATTTATTTTTTCCTGTTATGAAAATTGTTGCTTCCGCCAGATCCAGTGATCCTTTGTCTTTAAGATTGAAATTGAAGAACTGTAATATTTTATCTTTTCCATAATCGGAGGTATTATTGCCCCAGAAAATATTTCCCAGATGATCTCCTGCACCGTATGCCCATTGCCCGTGTGACCATGGTCCCATCATGATATGGTTGGAGGTGGCAGGGGAGCTCTGACCTTCAATTGCTTTATAAGTATTCAGGGGCCCGTAAAGATCTTCTGCATCAAACCATCCACCAACCGTCAGCACTGCAGGCTTTATATTTTTCAAATGGGGCAGGGGTGTCCTTGCTTTCCAGAAATCATTATAATCCGGATGATTCATCAGGTCATTCCAGAAGAGGATCGAATCCCCAAAAAACTTTTCGGTCAGATTGCGGATGCTTCCCACATCAAGAAAGAATTTATAATTATCGTAATGAGGCCAAGGGAATCCGGGATTACCCTTTCTTGTAAGTCCGGGCCGCGGACGACCAAATCCGTAGTAAAAATTTGTTGCATCCATTACAAAAAATGCACCGTTATGATGAAAGTCATCCCCTATGAACCAGTCGGTAACCGGTGCCTGAGGGGAAACTGCTTTTAATGCCGGGTGAGCATCGGGTAATGACATGGTTGCATAATAGCCCGGGTAAGACACACCATGTATGCCAACCCGTCCATTGTTATTAGGCACATTCTGAACCAGCCATTCAATAGCATCATAGGTATCACTGTTATCATCCGTATCCTGATTGGACTTTTTATCCGGTATGAATGGTCTGACATCAATAAAATTCCCTTCACTCATATATCGACCACGGACATCCTGAAAAACGAGGATATAACCTTCATCAGAATACTGGGTCAGGATTCCGAGGTAGGTACTGTATTCTTTTTCTCCTCTTGGCTCAGAGTTATAGGGAGTACGTATCATCAATATCGGATATTGTGCACGCTGATCCTTGGGTGAATAGATAGAGGTAAACAGTCTGATACCGTCACGCATGGGTATATATACTTCCTTTTTATCATAATATTGCTTTATATATTCCGGACTGGTCTTTGGAGGATCAAGTACATTCCGGCCAAATAAAAGGGGTAATTCCTGACCATTCTGAATCAAGTCACCGGCTAATGTATTGTATTCCTGGTCGACATTTCCTTTAAAAGTGACATTAAGACCGGAAATTTGAAAATCAACCATGTTTTCAATGAAGCTTATTTTGTCAACCGTAATTCCATATGCTCCCTGATCCGGACTATCAATGGTGGCTGATAAATTATCTTTATCCTGATTGATATGAAGATTAATACGCAGTGATAAACCTTCGATCTGCAACAACCCATACCAGTCGCCGGTAATATTTTGGGCACCCAGCAGAGGGAAAGCCATAATTACTGATAATGTGAAAAGTAATTTTTGAAAAGTTTTCATAGTATTATATTTAATTCATTCTGTTTAAAGAAGGGATGCTTGCTGATAAAGATGTATAAATTAACGTGAATTAAATTAGCATTTTTCTTTACCTGAAGTTTTCAGGATAGGTACTATACACTTTTTCCCCTTGTTTTTTCATCCCTTAAAGATACATTTAATGAATCAATTTTTTCACCCCAGTAAATTGTTGTATGCGGGAAAGGTATCTCAATTCCTTTGCTGTCAAAAGCTTTTTTCAGCCTCCTCAGATATTCCCGCTGGACCGACCATTGCATAACAGGCAGGGTTTTCATTCTGGCTTTAATGATAACGGCACTATCAGTAAGTTTATCTACACCCGCAATCTCCAGGGGTTCGATTATTTTATTTTTATAATCCGGATCGTTCATCAGATCTTCACCAACTTCTTTCATGATACCGGCAACCACATCTGTGTCCTCTTTATATGCAACACCAATGTCAAAAACGCTGGCCGACCATGTTTTTGTCATATTAGAAAGGGAATTGATCTTACCATTCTGGAAAACATGAATCGTGCCGGCAAAATCTCGTAAGGTAATTGTCCTGAGTTTAATGGCTTCCACCATGCCGCCTGTACCATTTATTACTGCCACATCACCTTTACGGACCTGATTTTCCAGGAGTATGAAAAACCCTGAAATAAAATCCCTGACCAGTTCCTGGGCACCGAAACCAATTGCCAGTCCTATAATTCCGGCACCGGCCAGTATGGGTCCAATATTCAGCCCCAGTTTACTGAGCAGTATAATGATAAAAACTGTCCAGACAACCATTCTGATCACCCTTCGCAGAACATTCAGCAATGTTTCAATCCGTTTGGCTGCCTCTGCTGAATCCGGTTCATCTTTATCCTCCACCCGGCTGATAATCGTTTTTTTTAACCGGTTGGTTAAAAACCTGTTCAACCTCAGGATGATGAATGTTACAATGATCAAAACGATTATAGCCGGTAACTGGGATGTGGACCATTTATACAATCCTTCCAGAAGGCTAGTCAGATAATCAAGAAATTTCAGATTTTCCATGATGAATTGTTTTAATATGAATGACTGTAATAATTATGATTTCTATGAAATAATTTGCCAAAATAATATATTATATCGATACAAGAGGGCTAAGACTGGGGCTTAGGCTAAGGGAGTGTGTGGAACAGTGTTTGTATGGGAAGTTGTTGCAGGCGCATAAAAAGTTGAATGTTTAGTCCATGAAAGATTTCTGGAGTTCTCAATATCGAGTGTAGAGTTCTGCCGGTTTCCAACCGGCAGCCCAATCCGTGAAATGTGAAATGGTTAAGTCCGGTTTCCAACCGGACACATTCAGCCACTTGTGGTGATTAACCGCACCATTTCGTTTCTTATGAGTGCATATATGGAACAAAGATTTTACCGGTTGCAAACCGGACACATTCATGAACCGGGATGCAGATGTTATACTCACAATCCTAACCCACACACACCGAGAACTGAAAACCGGGAACCGGGAACAATTTCCCCGGTTTCCAATCCTGTACGTTCGTTCATTCATCACGGAATCCCGAAATATCATATATATCAATGTCATTATATTCACCAATTTTATGCTTAATGAATGGGGTGATATTTTTATTGTTATATAATGTATCGATATAGATAAAAAGGTAATCAGCACCCTGGTTTATTTTACCCATGATTTTTGAACTGTCCAGGTCAGTAGAATAGTTGGTCCAGCCCTTCTGGTTCATGAAATATAAGGAAATATTAATACTTCCATCAGGCAGACAAAGTACTTTGTCATCCGGCATGATGTCAATCGTGCGGAGATATGGTGTGATATTTTCGAAACGGTACATATACGCCTGGTAATTTTCATTCATCCATCCACTGTATCTTTCTTTCATCTTTTCGTTTGCGAAGCTGATATTATATATTATCAGGGCAACAAAAACAATCTGAAAGATGAGTGACCGGAAAACAACAGGATATTCTTTTCTCAGTAGATCCATAAAAGTAACAAGGATAACAGGTACATGGATAAAAAGATTGATTACATAATAGTCATGTTGCTTAAGCGGCCTGAAAAATAATAACAGAAAAAAGAGTATTCCTGTTGAAATGATAACTGTTAAAACATATAACCAGCGAGTAGCTTTCTTATATGATACAAGTATTAAAACAAAGGATATGAACAGAAAGATATGCATTGAACGATGAAAATAACTCCTGGTTATCTGTTCCCTGAAACCCTGAAATATATCATTTATCTGGTTTGTATCAAGATCCCAGATTGGTAATATTCCAACCAGAAATAACCCATGATTGTGGGTTTTATTATAATTGTCAACATATACATACCAGGTGACAAGAATACCTGTGACGATTAAGAAAGGAATGATTTGCAGAAGGGGTCTGGCAAATGTTTTGTCATTGTTTTTGAGTTTTAAAATACCTGAAATCTCGCCCAGGAAGAGAATGAAAACTGCTACAAAACTGATGGCTGAGGTAATTTTTAATAAACCTCCCAGGGCAAATATACCTGATGAACACCAAAAGTAACCTGGTTTGCCTGTTTTATAAAATAACCAGAAGATATACCAGGCAATCATGGATAATCCGAGTGCAGGTACATCTGCAAGGAAATTGTTTGCATAAAATATGATGGTTGGTGAAGTTAACAAAGTCAATCCACCAAGAATGGCCCAGACAGTGTTTTTCAGAAGGTCTTCAAAAAATTTCATCATTGCCAGCAATCCAATAAAAAAGATCAGCAAATTAACTAGCCTGAAAATAAACTCATGATGGCCAAATATCTTCCATAATTTTGCTACGAAATAATAGACCAGTGGAAAGTCACTCGCTGACTTACCTGTTCCATCTCTTCCCAGGAAATGCAGTGAAGGCTCGAGGAATGGATTATTATCCTGATAATAATTCATGGTTATGGAAAGACAATCACACTGTCTCCATTGATGGATACCCTGTGGCCTGAGAAATAATATTTCATGATAATTATACAGATAGGATAGGAGGAGAATCAGAATGAGGAAAATATAGATAGAGATTTTCGGAAAGTAATTAATAGAGGATCCAACACTGAGCGATATCCCCTTTCTGAAAATATCACATACAACTTTGATTGTTTTTCTTGAATTGTTTAATAACCGGTTCTTGATCATATTTATTTTGATCATGATATCCAGTATCATATTATGATTTCATATTCAACATACAAATAGCCCTTATCAAACATACGGGAGGTTACATATTTTAATTCAGTTTCACCGGTACTGAAATTGAGCAAGGTATTGCCTGAACCAATAATTTTGGGTGAAATAATAAGAATTAGTCTGTCTACAAGTCCTTTTTCAAATAATACCGACTGAAGTACCCCACCGGCATCTGACCGGATATTTTTTATATTGTATATATCCCCCAGCGCAATAAAGACCTGGTGAAAATCAACTTTATTAATACCGGCAACAACATATCTGTAATTCCTGTCATCCAGGTACTTAAAGTATTCTCTCGGACTATTATTTGAAAGCAGAACAATCACATCCCGGCAATATTCCAGTCTCCTGTATTCATGTAACAGACCTTTTAATAAACCGGATGAATCAGGTATTAAAAGATATGGGAGTTCTGAATTTTTATCTTTTACCGGAATTTTTAAGTCTTCTGGTTCTTCATGACTGACAGTTTGAAGTCCGCTTTTTGCACTGATGGAACCCGTCATAACGGCGTCACATTTAATATCAGCTGCTACAGAATAGTACAAAGAAGGATTTAATGAATCATATATATATCTACCATCAAGGCTAATTTCATTGAACAAAGTAACTTTCATGATAAATAAATCTTAGATTATTTCCGGATGAGATCTTGTTATGTACAATGATAGTCAGGTTGTCGATCAAGTCTGGGATTATTGATAAAAGTCTTCCGGATCAGTTGTTGCCAGTTCGTACATCAGGTCGCCAATCTTTTTCACAAGATCATCGAAGTAACGTTTGCCTTTCTCAGCTGTTGCTTTTGAGGGATTACCAATTCCTGTATCTTCAGTTACCTTTGACCATTTTCTTTCAGCCCATGCCCAGCCTTCATGAAACGATTTTATTTTTATCTTTCTGGCATGTCCTTTCCCCGCCTTGTTTAGAGGTAAGACAAGATCCGGTGCAAGATACATTAACAGGCTGGTTTCCATTTCCCCGGCATGATCCCCCGGTTCATCAAAGTATTCATCAAGTTTTAATGCCTGCCAGAAGTTACAGGTTGTGAGGAGCATGCCTGGGTATTGAACATTGAGTTCCCGTATCATCTGTTTGAAATCATTGCCGCCATGGCTGTTCATGATCAGTAGTTTAAAAATACCGTGATGATCCAGTACATCCACAATATCTCTTAAAATTATAGCCTGTGTGGAGGGATTCAGATTCAGATCAAGCTTAATATCTCTCTGACCTGTATTTACTCCTATGGGAATGGTGGGAAGGACAACTATTTTTGCACCACGATCCCAGGCCAGTCCGGCAGCACCTTCTGAGATCCGGTTGGCCTCAATAACGTCGGCGGAATAGGGAAGGTGGTAATTATGAGCTTCTGTCGCCGCCCATGGAAGAACAGCCAGGTTATATTGTTGGTCCTTCACTGCTGCCCAGTTTGTTTCTGCAAGTATATATGGTCTCATGTGTTGTTTAAAAAATTATGCTGTAATTTACGAAGACAATAATATAAAAAAAGCATGAACTATTGTATGGAATAATGGAATAATGGAATAATGGAATAATGGAAGGATGAATGATGAATGGAATATTAGTTAATTAGTCGGTTGGTAAATTGGTTTATCAGTATATCAGTATATTCGTGTGGATGAGAAATGATTAGAGGGAGTGAATATGTGATTAGTTGGTCCGGTTTCCAACCGGACCATATAAACGGTGATATAGCACAGCATTTAACAAAAATCGATAGAAGCTGATCAGAGGTTATAAAAGGCGACTTAGTAAAATCCGGCGAGGTACATCAGTCACTTCGTTGCGCCCCAAGCGCATGACTTGGTTTAAGAAACATTTTTGAAATTAATGATAAAGACTTTCAAAATGTATGTATGCTGAAGTACGACTGAATTAACTACTGAAGAACAATTGAATTTACTACCGTAAATCTATCAAATAATTACGGTGGCATTTTATTTTTATAACAAAATCCGGATAAAATTATCCCATCTCTGCGAATGTTTGTATTTTTAATAGTCATGAGAATAATTAATAACCAATAACAGAATACACTATGAAAAAGAAAATTATGATTCATCTTTTAGCGTTGTGCTCAATTATTTCAATTTTCCCCAATTGTTCAAATGCACAGGATAAAATTACCACGGAGTCTTATTTCGGACGATGGTCACTTTATCTGCCGGGTGGGGCAGGATGGCTTGAAGTACACCAGGAAGAAGGTTACCTGGATGCCAGCTTGTTATGGTATGGTGGGAGTGTTGTTCCGGTGGATAACGTTTATTTTGACGATGATGCACTTGTTGTTACCCAGGTTTCCAGAGTAATACGTAATAGAGATGAAGCAGGGGAGGCAGTAAGAACACATATACTTACTAATATATATCAATTCAGCCTGGTTAACCAGGATGAATTGAAGGGAACAGCAACATTTGTAAGAAGAAATGGATCAGGAGTGAATAAAACTGAATTTACGGCAAAGAGAATTCCCGATCTTCCAGCAAAGCCTGATTTTACTAAAATACAATATGGAAAACCAATTGAATTATTTAATGGGAAGGATCTTTCCGGATGGCAACTGATGGAGAAGGAGAGACAAAATGGTTTTAAGGCAGAAAATGGTGTGCTAATAAATGACCCGGTACAGAAGGAGGGGCAACCTCATATCTCATATGGTAATCTACGTACAACTGATGAGTTTGAAGATTTCAACCTGAAACTCGAGGTTAATATACCCGAAGGAAATAATAGCGGGATATACCTGCGTGGTATTTATGAAGTCCAGGTACTGGATAGTTACGGACAACCGCTGGATTCGCACAATATGGGGGCGATATATAGCAGGATCACACCAACCGTTGCCGCTGAAAAACCTGCCGGGGAATGGCAGGCACTCGATATCACTTTGTATAAAAGGTACGTAACTGTTGTCCTGAATGGGACTAAAATCATTGATTGTCAGCCACTTTTAGGTGTTACCGGTGGTGCAATCTCAGCAGATGAATTTAACCGCGGCCCCATTTACCTGCAGGGTGATCATGGTAAAGTTATGTACAGAAATATTGTTCTGACACCTGTTGTTGAATAGATTTATATTAATACTTCCTTGTTGTGCTATTAAAGACGACAATATTGATGACAAAGTTATAATAAGCCGCGCTGCTGGTGCGGCTTATTGTAAAAGATTCATATTTAGCAATTTACATCATTAAATGGCACAACGCGTTAATACTATGTTATAACTATAATATGGTTTCACGCAAAGTTGACAAAGTATCCAGGATAAATATCATTAACCAATAAATGAACTTGATATGAAAAAAATTGCCATGCTCGGTACCGGCCTGATCGGTACTTTTTATACGATGTCATTACATGGTCTCAGAAGCCGTGACAGGGTTATTCATGTTTACTCACGTTCCGGTGAAAGAGTCAAGAAATTTGCACAGGATTTTAATATCCCTAAATGGACAACCGATTTAAAGACAGCTGTGTCCGATCCTGAAGTTGACATTGTTGTGGTGGGACTGCCAAATAATCTGCATAAAGATGCTATTGTAGCATCCGCTGAAGCCGGAAAAGCTGTATTATGCACAAAACCGTTGGCCAGGAATGCAGATGAAGCGTGGGAAATTTTAAAAATTGTTGAAAAGGCTGGTATTTTTCATGGTTATCTGGAGGACCTGGTATATACACCTAAACACCTCAAAGCATATGCTTCAGTTGAAAAAGGGGCTATCGGAAAGGTTATCTGGGCCCGGTCCCGTGAGGCCCATCCGGGGCCTCATAGTGACTGGTTCTGGAAACCTGAAATATCCGGTGGAGGAGCTTTAATTGATCTGGGTTGCCATTGCATTGAGATTGCAAGACATTTTATCGGTAAAGATATCCGTCCTGTTGAGGTAATGTGCTGGGCTGATACACAGGTCCATCCAATCGAGGCTGAAGATCATGCAATAGGCCTGGTGAGGTATGCGAATGGTGCGATAGGCCAGTTTGAAACAGGTTGGTCCTTCAGGGGAGGAATGGAGCTGAAAGATGAAGTATCAGGTACCGATGGCTCAATAAGAATGGACAATTTCCTGAGGACAGGATTTGAGATGTTTTCCGCTCCTGGAAAAAGCGGTTATGTGGCGGAAAAAGCAGAGACTGAGACCGGATGGATTTTTCCCGTCGGTGATGAGGTCCATGAACTGGGATATAATCATATGTTTGCCGATATGCTCGATGCCATAGATAATGCAACAAAACCCTTGGAAGATTTTTATGACGGGTATATCGTGAATGAGATTATGGATGCCTGTTATCGCTCAATAAAGTCGAAGAAATGGGAAAAAGTTGAATTGAAAGAATGGAGAGGCCGTGATAAAGTAGAACCGCTATCTGCCTTCCGCGAATATGATGATAAATACTGGCTTGTCAAGGAGGAAACATTAGCCGATAAGAGAAAAAAGGTGATTCTGAAGGATAAGAAAACAGGGGATATTATTCAGAAGGAGGTGTGAAAATTGTTACATGTTCATGGGATTATTATTAGCTTGACGTTTTGGATTGGAATGTGAAGTTGACCTGATTTTCATTACTCACCTCCTGATGAGTTATTATGAAGCGTATGAAGTTCTGCCGGTTGCTAACCGGCAGTATATATTCAGGAGTGGTAGTTGTCAAACCAGGTCGTTAACCGGGGGAAAATGAAAAGTTTTGCTAATTTTATCTGTTGCTTGTTACAATCAGTATTCTTTCTATAGACACTCGCAGAATAATTATATGACAAAAAAGTTCTCAGGAATACGGGTTCTGGTTTTGGGTATTGCATGTTTATCACTGGGGTACCAAATCTGTGCCCAGCCTGAAATTCCTGTTCTATCCGTACCTGCGGATTATTCCCTTCAACTGCAAACGCGGCCTGTACTATACTGGAACGCATCACCGGGCGCTGAGAAATATACGCTGCAGGTATCCGGTGATTCACTTTTCGGTACAAGTGCACTGGTTTATAATGATACCAGCATCATTGATACTTCCAGGCAGGTTGGACCACTGGCAAATAACCGCACTTATTACTGGCGGGTAAGTGCAAAGAACGGGGATGGAAGCAGCCCTTTTTCCGGGCACTGGCGCTTTACTACCATGAAAGCTCCTGCAGTACAGACTACTACTATCATTCATTCTTTTACCTCCACGGGAAGCAGGCCTCACGGTCTTGCCTGGGATGGAGAATATCTCTGGATGATTGATAATGGCCCCAATCTGTATAAATATGATACATTGGGGAATGAGATAAAATCCATTTCCCTGGGTGGGACTATTGACAGGGATATTTCCTGGGATGGCACCGGATTGTGGATTGGCGGTGCATCTGCAGATGGCGGCGCACTGAAGATTGATGGAAACGGTAACCGGATAGATTCAATGCCGGTACATTATTCCGATACAAGCGGAATAGAATGGGATGGACGATATTTCTGGTTTGGAGATTATGGTTCATCTTATATTGAAAAACATAAAAAAGACGGTTCATTTTTCCTTGACTGGGAAGCAGGCGATATCAGTGCTCATCCTACCGGCATAACATATGATGGTATAACGTTATGGATCGGGGGATCAGGTGGGACATCTTCCAATTATATATATAAATATTCCATCCTCGGTCAGTTGATCTATAGTTTTAACCTGGATGATCTCGGGATCACTGCCGGTTCAGGATCATTCACTTCCCTGGCGTGGGATGGTAGGTCACTATGGTATGCTTCGGATAAGGCATTTGAAATATACAGGCTCAGTGTTCCATATTATCATTCAGCTCCCCCTGTTCCTGTAATTGTATCACCTGTAAATGGGGAAGATGAGCTGTCCCTTACACCGACCCTGAAATGGAAAACTTCCCTGGATGCCACTATGTATCATGTGCAGGTTGCAGGCGATCCGGCTTTCTCAAATGTGGTTTTTAACGATTCAACAATTAAGTACCTGGTCCGGAACTTTCAGCTTTACCACATTTAATGATCCTCCTTCGAGTCCCGCCTGCCTGATCACACTGCCAGGAAATGGGCAGTCCATACTTTCCTGGACACCGAATACTGAAACTGACCTGTATAAATACCGGATTTTCAGAAATGAAATATCTCCGGCAACTACACTGACAGACAGTGTTACCGGTCCTCTGCCAGATACTTTTTATATCGACACAGGTGTCAGCAACGGAAGTTTATATTTCTATCGCATTACTGCTGTGGATGATGCAGGAAATGAGAGTGACTTTTCGAATGAAGCTGTTGCCGTACCGGTTGTTGAACAGGGGAATGCGGTGTTGCTGGATGGGAACGATGATTATGTTGATCTTGGAACAGGCAATGCCCTGGATAATCCTGGTTCATCATTTACTGTTGCAGGGTGGATGTACTACGGGACATCGGAGAATGATCGTGTAATATTCGGATCGGTCTCTGACGGAGAAGACCGGCGTATATCTTTACGCTCCAATGCCTTTACAATACAACCGGATGGGCAGGGATATACTGAAGTCAACATGGATAACCCGGTCGATACAGGATGGCATCATCTGGCAGGAACTTATGATGGAAGCAATATTAAAATATATGTAGACGGAATCCTAAAGGGTACACAACCGGTAAACGGAACGCTTGATCCCGTGACAACAAATAATTTTATTGGCTCACAACCGGACTATGGATGGCATATGAATGGGAAGATAGACGAAGTATGTATCTGGAATGTGGACTTAAGTGCGGAACAAATGAGGAATATCATACACAAACCTGTAAAGGCAAATTATCCTGGTCTGGTGGCTCTCTGGCATTTTGATGAACCGGATACCTTTTCAACTGTCCACGATGCTTCATCAAATATGATACACGGAAAGCTTATGAACGGGGCTTCATTTACTGAATCAAATGCGATGTCTCCTTTTGCACCTGAAGGAATCCGGATCCAGGCATTTGCAGATCATAGCGTTACACTGAAATGGAACACCAGTACCGCATCCGATCTTAAGAATTACAATATTTACCGGGATACAATATCTCCGGCTTCTTTGTTCTATAGCAGCGTGTATGGGGCACCTCCTGATACTATATATATTGATCCGGATGTAGACTTTAGCAGGACTTATTATTATCGTATTACTGCTGTTGACAGTTCGGAAAATGAAAGTGAGTTTTCCGGTGAACTCATTGTGGGTGGTATCATCGTGGATGGGATCAAAGATCCTTTCTGGCAAACTGTGACAGCACATATCCACCTCGGACAGAATGAACTGGTCTATGGAGAAATGGTTGATGAGAATGATTTTTCTGCAGATCTTTACCTGGCATATGATTCTGTTTATCTCTATGGTTTTCTTGAGGTGAAGGATGATTCGGTCAGTTCAAAATCATACGACAACTGGTGGGAAAATGATGCTTTCTCATTAAAATTGGATCCTGTTCCTGATTCAATTGTGACGTCACTATATCAATGGGATGAGCCTAACTGGCGCGATATCATAAACATCGAAATAACCGCCCTGGCTGAGGGAGAAGTCAGGAACGGGAATGGACAGACAATTATCAGCCGTGCACTAAGCAATGAAGGTTATGTCGTAGAATTTGCTGTATCTGCAGATGGTCTTTTTAATAATAACACCAGTCCTCCGGAAGCTGTTTTATTAAAGGAAGGCAATAAGGTTGGCTTTTATTTCGAGATGGCTGACCAGGATAAGGAATCCTACCGGGAAGCTATGCTGGCCTGGGGACATCAATCGGTCAGCTATAATTCGGTAGCCAACGTTACCCATTATGGAAGCTTGACCTTTCTTGCCGGAAATCAAATCCAGCTTTCACATGAGAACCTGGTCATGTCAGAAAATCAGCCGTATTTACAGGCGCCTGATATTACGTCTGATCACTGGCTGGTAGAGAATGTTTATGATTCGTGGAGTTATTACTTTTATGTATACGCCAGTGATCCACAGGGACCGGGTGACATTGATACAGTGTGGGCAGTGGGTCCGGATGGCAGTCGATACCAGATGTATGATGATGGAACAAACGGAGATGACTGGCCAGGAGGGGATGGCAGGTTCCACCGTCATTACAGCTGTGACTCCCCTCTTCAAACAGGCGAGTATAAATTCTATGTAAAGGATAAATCAGGAAATAGTTCAATGGTAAGCGATTACCTGACAGCCAACCTGCCATGTCCCATGAATTTAAAACCGGCGCATAATTCTATTATTTCCGATCCGGATTTCCTGATTGAATGGGATGAAGTGCCTGGTGTAATCAATTATTATGTTGAGGTAAATTTATTATCAAACTACGAACAGTACTGGTGGCTTAATGTACATCCGGATTCTTCATCCGCCAGGTATAACTATAACGGGGAAGGCAAGGATTTACTAGAAGGGGAGGTATACTATCTGCAAATTCATACCAACGATAACAAAAATGCTTCTCATACACGGGTAAGGATTGCTTATATGATACAGTCAAATATTGTCATTGATGGCATAAAAGATCCTTACTGGGATATTATCTCCTCACATATTCACCTGGGGGAGGAAGAGCTGGTGTGGGGAGAGGGGGATAACGCAAACGATTTCTCTGCTGATGTCTACCTGGCATATGATTCAGTTTATTTTTATGGCCTCATTGAGGTAAAGGATGATTTAATCGAATCAAAATCAGGTTGGTGGTGGGATAATGATGCCATCTCCATAAAGTTTGATGCGGATCCCGGTTCAATCATCCCGGTTCCTTATAATACTGGGCAGGATCCCAATGGAAGGGATATCGTATCTATCGATTTTACGGCCTTAACAGGTGTTGATGATGAACGGAATGGTAATGAAAGCACCATTCTCGGCCGTGCCCTGACAGATACAGGTTATGTTATTGAATTTGCTGTATCGGCAGCAGGCCTGGTAAATTATCAGACACAACCGCCGGAGAATATATTATTACAGGAAGGCACACAGGTTGGCTTTTATATTGAGATATCAGACCAGGACCTGGAATCGTGGAAAGAAGCTGTAATAGCCTGGGGCCACACTTCAGCAAACCCGATTTCAGGTATGAATGTTACCCAGTTTGGCAGCCTGATATTTCTCCCCGATAACCAATTACAACTATCGCGTGAAAACCTGGTCATGTCAGCAGATCAGCCTTTTATACAGGTACCTTGTGTGCAAACTAATCATAGTACTGATCAGTATGCAAATGAATGGTGGGATATTAGCTTTTATGTATATGCAAACACCCAGCAGGGATTGAATAATATTGACTCGGTCTGGGTTGAGGGACCCGGTGGCGATCATTACCGTTTATATGACAACAATGAAAATTGTGACGATTATAGTGGTGATGGAAAATATCACTTCTGTCAGGGTCTCAATAATCCCCCAATGACCGGGATTTACCATTTTCATGCCCTTGACAGGGCAGGAAACAAGGTGTCTGTATCGGATACTGTATTCGGTATTTTAAACCCTCCAAAAATTCTGACCCCTTTAAACAATACATTTATCTCTGAGTCTGATTTTTTGATTGAATGGGAAGATGTAACAGATGCGACCAGTTACTGGATAAATATTTACCAGGCAACAAACTGGGAAAATTGTTGGAATCAGGGCTTTGCGCAAGATCAGACTTCTACATTCTATAATGAAAATGGATCAGGCCGTGCCCTGGTCAAGGGAGAGATATATTATTTAACTCTTGCTGCAGGAAATCCCAAAAATTCATCGCATTCCTCTATCAAATTTACATATGCAGACCAGGGATTAATCGCGATTGACGGGATTAAAGATCCATTCTGGGAGACGGCAGGCGGCCATATCCATCTCGGAGACAATGAAGTTGTATGGGGAGACATTAATGATGAGAATGATTGTTCGGCTGATGTTTATCTTGCTTATGATTCTTTATTCCTATATGGTTTAATTGAGGCAAAAGATGATATGTTGGGTTCTGAACACCATTGGTGGTGGGACAATGATGCCTGTGCATTTAGATTTGATATTGATCCGGCAACATTGGTAACAGAACAAAATGCTTCCGATATACTCAGCCTTGAATTTACAGCCCGTGCTGATGCGGATGACCGGAGAGATGGTAATGAATATACCATGTTAAGCCATAAATTAACCGGAACGGGATATGTTCTGGAATTTGCCATATCAGCTAAAGGCCTGATCAATACAAGTCCAACGCATGATGAAGTTTTGGAACTGAAACAAGGAACCCGGGCCGGATTTCTTTTTGAAATGGCTGACAAAGATTCCCTGGAAAACAAGGAAGCTGAATTAGTCTGGGGACATTATTCTGTAAACCTGAATTCAAGAGATAACGTTGCACAATATGGCAACATGACCCTGATGGCTGATAATCAGGTGCAGTTTTCACATGATAACCTCGTCATGGATGAATATCAACCATTTATACATTTAGAATCGTTCTATTCAAATCACTACAAAAATGCATATTTAAATGAAGGATGGGATGTGCATTTTGGTGTTTTTATTAATGATCCGCAAGGACTCGAGGATATCGATTCAGTATGGGTGGAAAGCCCGGATGGCACTGTCTATATGATGACTGATGGAACTGATGGTGGCGGGTATCCGGGAGATGGGATATATACATATGGAAATGGTTTTAATACGCCTCTGGCAATTGGTGAATATTATTTTTATGTAGTTGACAAAACGGGAAATACAAATTCAGTGACAGATACCTTAGTGGAATATTTGGATTGTCCGGATATTCTGGCACCTGCTAATAATTTAATTATCACAAATTCCGAATTCTCGATCGAATGGGAAAAAGTGCCAGGAGCTTTGAGTTATTGGATAGATATTGCCTGGATAGAAAATGGTGAGGAAAATTGGTTCTGGCATGCCGGTTCAATCGATACGAATTATACATCTTATCAATACGATGGTCAGGAATTAAATAGTGGAAAGATATATACAATACAGGTTTCTGCTTATAAAGAAAGAACTTCATCATCATCAAGGATCATCTTTGCATACCGCACCGATAACCATCAAAAGGTATATGTCAACCATGTAAATATGACAGGAATAGAACAGGGATCGGCCAATTTTCCTTTCAATACCATTCAGGAAGGTATCAATGCTACCATGCCTGGTGATACGGTACTGGTTTTCCCCGGTGTTTATATGGAAAATTTAAATATTTATAACACAAGTATAACATTAGGTTCCCTGGCCATGTTCACAAATGATACGAGTATTATTACAAAAACCATTGTTGACGGGAACCAGAATGGCTCGGTAATTTCTATCTGGGATTCATGGGATACTATTACTATCTGTGGATTTACCATCACAAACGGTAGTAATGAACATGGTGGAGGATTGAATATCTGGGATTCAAACGTTCATTTGTACAAATTAAAAATAACAGATAATACTGCTAATAGTTGTGGCGGAGGCATTTGTGGTGGTATCTGTTGCTCAGTAAATCTAATAATTGATGATGTACTGATCCAGGATAATTCATCCAGTCAAGGTGGAGGAATATACCTTCAGAACGGAACTCTGGAAATAACCAATTTAAGATTGCTGAATAATTATAGTCATTCAGGTGGATCTGCTATCCTGTTAATTAATAATGAGTTATCTATGTTAAATACAGTGATCGCAAAAAATCAGGGTTTCCAGGGTATTGAGATGAACTCGGTACAGGGATCGATTCTAAACAGTACCATAGCTTACAATCCTGATGGTGCATGGCTATTAGGTAATTCTGATATAAGTATCTGGAACAGTATAGAATGGAATAATACTCAAAATAATTCCGGTAATCCGGATAGTATCCAATACTCACTCATTGAAGGGGGAGCTTCAGGAGCAGGTAATATCTCCGTTGATCCGATGTTTGTTAATGCAGATGCAGGTGATTACAGGTTGAAAATTGGCTCACCCTGTATTAATCATGGTATTCCGGATACTACCGGTTTGAAAATCCCGCTGGTTGATCTGGCCGGTAATCCAAGGATTTCTCAGGGAAGAATTGATATGGGAGCGTATGAATTTAATGCTGAAATGATTGCATTCATTCCTTATGCGGATACGGCACCGGCGATCGATGGTGTAATTACAGAAAATATCTGGCAGTGTTCAGAAAAATACCATATCAATAAAATATTTACAGAAGAAGTTTTTGACAGTCCTGACGATCTGTCTGCATACTGGAAAGCTGTCTGGGATGCAGATGGATTGTATTTTCTGGTTGAAGTTTTTGCTGATGACACGCTGGTTACAGATGGGAGCTACGGAGAAATATATGAGCAGGACCGGGTCGCTATCTTTCTTGATATGAATACAGACAGCCTGAAGGATGGGATTGGCCCTTCTACCGGTATCAGTGCAGGAAATCCGACGAATGGCCATTACCAGTTCTCCTTTTATAGAAGGGCTGAATTTGCAACCCTGTTGGAATGGCAAGTAGGTTGTGAAATTGCGATTCTTGAAGATGAAGAAGATGCAACCTCGGTGCAGGAATTATTTATTCCATGGTCTTTGATTACCGATAAGAATGAAAATGTATTCACGCCCGGCGAAAATATCAGTATCGGTTTTGATGTCTATATAGCTGATAATGATGGCCCGGAGAACGGATTGGCACGGAACAGGAAAGTATGGGTACATGATGGTACGTCAGGGGATTTTGCCCGCACCAACATGGATCATTGTGGAAAGATACAATTGACCGGTCAAAAGAAGGAAGAGCTGAAAATCAAATTGTCCGCGAGCAATTTAACCATCTGCCCGGGTGATGAGGTTCAGTTGGATGTTATCCCGGATATTACAAAAGGGACATATTATTATACCTGGACATCTGATCAACCTGGACCTTCCTATTCATTCTCTAATCCGGTCGTCTCACCTGTAGTCACAACAACCTATTATGTGCATGTGACAGATTTAACACTTAGTACTGTCGATTCTTTAACAATAACAGTTCTGCCACTGCCTGTGGTTAATGCGGGAGCTGATACAAATATTTTATACAACACAGCTGTTACCCTGAGAGGATTGGTTTCGGGGGGAAGCGGATTCTACAGTTATAACTGGTCTCCCGAAAATTTGTTCGATTATCCATTTCTCCAGAATCCAACGACCCATAATCTTCAGAAATCAGGTTTATTCACTCTGCAGGCTACGGATTATCAAACCGGCTGTTCGAATACTGACCAGGTCTTGGTTATTCTGACAGGCGGCACGCTGGATGCCGGTATTTCAGTATCCAGCGATACAATTTGCCCGGGAGATTCCATAAAATTGCTGGCCCTCCCCACCGGAGGGACAGGTTACTATAACTATTCCTGGTCCTCAGATCCGGAAGGATTCGTTTCATCAATAGCCAGTCCTTCCGATATTCCTGCCGGTAGTATAACTTATTATGTGCTTATCAGTGATACTGTTAATTCGGATTTTGCCAGTAAGAAGGTTGTAATTCATACAGTTGGTGAACCGGAAGCAGCAGATGTGTCAACCTGCTTTGGGGAACCACAGATACAATTAATCGCAAAAGGAAATAATATTTTATGGTATGATGATATTACCTTAAATAATATAATTAATACAGGCGATACTTTGTGGGTAGAATCCAGCACGTTAGGACAATATTCCTTTTATGCAACGCAAACAGATAAAAGATGCGTCAGTCCTCCCGCAGAGGTAAACCTCAATATCATTGAACTACCTGATGTGACTGTTAACCTGTCAGAGGCTTTCATTGAACCGGGGGAAACAGTCCGGCTGATAGCCAGTAGCACAGATAATTATTTTTGGACACCATCCGATGGACTTGACAGAACTGATGGTGATACGGTACGAGCCAGTCCCTCAGAAAATACAAAATATACTGTGACCGGAACAAATGACCAGGGATGCTCAAATACGGCAGAAATATCCGTATATGTTTATTGTGAAGGATGTGAGCAACAAGAAATAATTTTTGATACGGCAGGTGTTATAAATTATTGTCCAACAAACCGGGTTTATCCGGATAATGCCGACTGTTCATGGCTTATCTACCCCAGTGGTGCAAAATCGATTTATCTTTATTTCGATTCAATAGACATCAAACCGGGGGATTATATCAGATTATATGATGGTTTCGATATAAATAGCGAACTGATAGGGGCGTTTAATAATGACAACCCTCCATCAGGTCAGATACAATCAGGCTCCATGTTATTTATTCGTTTTCAGTCAAATACAGGTGGAACCGGATTGGGATTCCGTGCAAGGTTCCGGGTAAATAATCCTGTCGGTATCGAGCAAAGTGAGTTCATTTCCGGATTGAATATTTATCCCAATCCGGTAACCGGATTGATGAATATTGAATTTACATCAAAGGAAGAAACTGAATTCACGATCAGTGTGTACAACACGTTGATGCAGCTGCTAAATAATAAGAAAATTCAGGTATTACCGGGAAGGAACAGGGAAGTGCTTGATATGACAGGATTGCCTCCGGGTGTTTACTTCCTGCAGATTTCATCAAAGGGAAGGAGAACAGTCAGGAAAATAATAGTAAGATAACCTCCACTTTTCAGAATAAACTCTTTTATGGATCTGTCAGTTTATATATATCAAAATAATTATTCTCATAGATAAGCTGATACTCAAGATTTTCCTGAAAATTTGTTTTGTTCACAAACAGGTATCTGGCTCCTTTTTTACACAATTCATGTATTTCATCTTTGTAAAGTAAAGCTTCATTATTGACAGTCCATCCTTTCCTGTGGGTGAAATATAACTGCTGCGGATTATCTCCACCATTGATAATAATGAGGTCGCCCGGGCGACAGACAGAATCTGCAATCTGCTCCAGGTCAACTTTATATAATTCAGATTTCTTCACAAAGAAATCATGTTGCTGGTTAAGAATCCCCTCCAGTGCAATGGCGATTAGAAGGATTAACTGAAACTTGTAAGAAAGCCTGGAGACGGCATATCCGGCGGCCAGGGCCATCAATGGAGTAAAAGGAATGATATAATAACTGTGATGTGAAAAAGGCTGGCCAAATTTTAACATGAAGAGAAAAAACACAAATGTGAAAACTCCCAGGAAGTTACCTAGCAATTTATACCTGTTTTTAATAACCAGGTAGATGCCTGCAAGGAAGCAGATAAATGCAATATATGAATGTAAAGAGGCGAAGTAGAATTTCTCGAGTGTATCAGGCCAGTATTGAATGAGGTCCCTTAAACCCTGGGACAGGGATTTAGGCCAGAAAAGCTGATTATGGTATGAATTGACCAGGTATGGAACCCAGTAAAAATACCAAAGTGCAGTAACCAGGAAAATAATTATACCTGTTGCAATTAATCTCAGCTTTATTTTCTCCGATGGTTGTTTGCTAAAGATCGGAATGATTAAAAGGCTTAAGTAACTGATAGCGGGTATCTTGGATAATGTACCAAATGATCCGAAAAAAAGAAAGAGAATCAGACTGGTTAAAGTACCTTTTTCAATGTATCTGAAGCAGAAATAAAGACTTATGAACATCAAAGAAATACTGAAGGTGTCGGGCATGATTTTCCGCGAATAGGAAAACCATAATGAGCAGAGCAGGATTATACTGGCTGCAAAAGCAATTTTTTGATCAAACAATTTATGGACCAGCAATGAAAAAAAATATACTCCAATGGATGAGATGATGAGATTGATCAAACGCCCATACCAGTGCTGATAACCAAAGACTTTTGCTGCCAGGAAAATAAAATAATTAAACAGTGGAAACTCGGCGCCTACAATGTCTGGTTCATTTCCGGTATAGTCTATCCGGGGGTAGAGAATATTGGGACTTATATCAAGAAAATTACGGGCAATCATGTTCGTAAAACACTGTCTCCAGTTATGCTCTGTTTCCAGTGGTGGGTTGGTAACTCCAATAAGCCGTATTAGAAAAAACAAGATGATCCAGAAAGTTATATTACCCGGGGCTGACTCTCCCTGCTCTATGCTTTATAAATATAATCCCCGATCTTCCTCATCCTGATGAGCTCTTCTTCGCTCATAGGACCCTGTTCCAGGACAGCTAGGTTTTCACGCATCATATCAATGTTTCTTGTCCCAACCATGCATACATCCACCGACGGGTTTGAAAGGACATACCGATAACAATCAGCGGCTGATGGCGCCTGAAGACCAGGGGGCATTTTTTTCTGTTTAAGTAATTGTCCCCATCGCGTGGCAGTGAAAGATATAATACCTGGTCTGTTTTCTTTTTGAAGGTACGGGAATATATCATTTTCAGCACCCCGGTTAACAGCATTATAGCGGACATGAAAAATATCTACTATACCTTCTTTTTGCAGTTCAGGAAACAGTTTCCTGTTATGTCCGGATAATGCAAGGTGATGGATCAATCCTTTTTCCTTAAGATTGAGGGCTCCATCAATAATTCGCCGGCTTGGCTGTCGGGGATAATAACCTAATATCATTACATCAGCATAATCAATCCCGAGTTTCTTCAATCCCTTATGGATTGCAATTTCTGTTAGCAAACCACTATGGGAATAACTGTAAATTGCAATGATCAGATTATCTCTTTGTCCTTTATGAACAATATTGTGTACAGCTTTTTTCATTTCTTTTGAGCGGCCCAGGATAAACGTTCCCCATGTGAAATAGTTGCAGCCATGCTCAAATGCTTCTTCAAAGGCTTCGGCCGGAGCACCATAACTGGAAGAAATCCCTAGCCTGCCTGAATAAAGGCCTGTCCTGCCCAGTCTAATCTTTTGAGTGAAATTCATATTCTTGTATTCATTATATTTTCGAATCTCGTATTACTGATCGGATGATCGGTAATCACTTTACCGTTGTGTACTATGCAGAATGTTCCAAAAGCACCCGGACAATCCTGGGCTTCTTTGTAAGTATTTAAATCAATAATATTTGTCTTGATCTGATATACTTCTTTAGCTGTCGCATGAATCTCCCTCGTTGCTTTTTCTGCATATGGACATTGATCAGATGTGAATATCCAGAGTCCCTGATCATATTTTTTCATCTTTTCTTCCGGAAAAATCCGGAATCCTGGATCTGGCGCATTTTTATCGAACTTCAGGACCATCAGCTCAAAATCCGGAGGATATTTATCTGCTGATTTAAAATTGTTTTTAATGAAAAGTTCTTTTCCAACCATCCAGGTACTCTTGCGAGTAACTGCTGCTACCCCTTTCATATTGTTTTTCCTTGCATCTTCAATGCATGTTTCAAGTAACTTTGTCCCCAACCCTATTCCCTTAAACTTTCGAGGAATAATGAAGATACAATGAATGAACATATAACCTTCTGCATAAACAGGTCTCCAGGCATATTCTCCAGGGATATATTCTATCGTACCCACAGCTCCTGCCTGTTCAGCGAAAAGTATTATATATCTCAATCCTTCTGTATAGCGTTGCTTTATCCATTCGACTTTTCTCCGGTATCCTTCCTGTTTTAGATTCTTATAGCCACACATACCGAAATGATGGATATTTGACGTATCGGTGTTGATAATCGTAATCCTTTCCATAACAAAATAGGAATGAAATAATTAAAAGAATCTCATACGAAATATTGGAAACCTCCTATCGCAAATTAAAACAAAAAAACTCAACAAGCGGGCATAGTAATTTACCCGTAAGTTGAGTTTAATCAACGCATTTACTTCCAGAACTACCTGAAAAAGAATGACTGTAATCTGATACAGTCATTTAACCAAGTGTTGGTTGTGAAAACAGCTAAAGGTCTAATATCTTGAACGATCTTCCCGGCGGGAATTATCATCTCTTTCTCTTGCCTGATTTACCCTGATATTTCTGCCTTTTACTTCAGTTTCATTCAGGTTTTCAATAGCTTTTTGAGCTTCTTTGTCATCTGACATTTCAACAAAACCATAACCTTTACTTCTGCCTGAGTACTTGTCTGTAATGATCTTAACCGACATTACCTCCCCATACTCTTCAAAAAGTTCCTTAAGTTCATCTTCCGTTAAACCATAGTGGAGATTGCCAACATAAATGTTCATAGAGAAAAAAAATTAATTAAAAATAAAATAACCGGGCAAAGGTATGTTTTTTTATTTGATAATGAAAATATGATGGAAATAATTGTTCTTGATTGTATGCTGTGGAGGCTACCCGAAACCTGAAAATTTAATCAACCTAAATTGCTTGTCACAAGTTTCAGGTTGTATGTTAATGTTCTATAAATCATGGAATTTATTAAATGATAATTGATTTACACCATTATTAGTAATTCATATGTTAAATTACAATGCATTGATATTGAGTGACTTAAAACTTTTAACCTGCAACTGGCAACTTGAGTTAATTAATATATTTCTTTAAACCAGATTGGAGAATACTTCAGTGAGGTGATATATTTGCCTGTATCATAATGTGATGCATTTTCAACTTTAACGAGTTTCACAGGTACATTTTTAAGTTCCATTTCGTTTACCAGAACCTCGATGTCGGTGTAGGGGAACAGTTCATCGCGGGTGCCATGGATGATGAAAACAGGCAAATCTTTCCAGTTCCTGATCCATTCTTCTTCGGGTTTACAGGCAATGGGGATTGCCATTGTGAAAAGATCAGGATAGCGTGAAGATAAATACCATGTACCAAAACCTCCTGCGCTGTATCCTGTCAGGTAAATATTTCCGGAATCCACAGGATATTCCTTCATGATGTAATCCATCAGTTCAAGGACAGCCTGTTCGCTTGATTCATTGTACCAGTTATTTGCAGGACAATCGGGAGCAAGAATGATGGGATTGATATCTTCAAAGGCTGGCTGTATGAATCCTGTGAGGAAGTCTTTTCCGAACCATGGTGGAAGCGGTTTATTCATATCCCAACCCCAGTGGAGAGCTATAATAAGTGGTGTCTTTTCTTTCGCAGAAATCCTTCGTGGTGTTGAAATAGTATAGAGCAGATCTGCTCCACTATTTAATGTGAGTCTTTTTTCTTTGATCGTGAAGTAGGGTTGATACGATAGCATTTTTAAAACAAGGAATATAAATATAAGATGCTGCATGGATGAAGTTTGTATATCCCTGATTTTTATATAAAGTTTATTTTAGGGTTATCTTTTTTTACCTGGTGTCCCATGATTGAAATCGTGGATTTTAATGTGATTGTATGTCAGGTTTATTTTATTTTCATGCTTATTTTTCTCATTCATTTACCCACTACCTCTTCCGCCCCTTTAGGGGCGAAATTTCAATTCTCACTCATCTAGAATCCGGTAACTCACGAAGGCAACATGTTTACTATCCGGGGACCACGACGGTACATTAATCGTCCCCTGTCCTCCGAAAAATACCTCTGTGAGATCCCTGATCTCTTTGGTTTTTAAATCCATCAACCTGAGCTTAACATCTTTACCAAAGGGGTGTCCTTCCTTTTGATCCTCGAGATAGCAGATATAAACAATGTATTGATTATCCGGAGATGGGTGGGGGAACCAGTTTGAATATTCATCATCAGTGAGTTGTTCAGGCGAAGTACCGTCAGGGTGTATGCGCCAGATCTCCATACGGCCGGTCTGAAAGGAATTATAATAAATATATTTTCCATCAGTCGAATAATCAGGGCCGTCATCCAGTCCTGCAGATTGAGTTATACGGGTTTCCTGTCCACCGGTAACAGGTATTGTATAGATATCAAATTCACCATCCCTTCTGCCAACATATGCAAGTGTTTTACCATCGGGTGACCACCCATGCCAATATGATGGAGTATTCTCTGTAATCCGGGTTGGTTCTCCGCCTTCAATGGGTAAAATAAAAATAGCGGAAGAAAAATTACCGGATGCATCTTCAACACTGTTACTGATAACCAGCTGCTTGCCATCGGGTGATATCCCGTGATCATTATTGCATCTTACGGCAAAACCAGTGTTGATTAACTCCCTGTTCTTCAATAGCTTGTCGACCCTGTATAATTTACCCTGGCTGTTTACGATGAAATAATTTCCATCAATTGACCAGTTAGGAGCTTCAAAATGATTGTTTTCCCGGAGTATCACCTGCCTTTCACCGGTTTTGATATTAACGACTTCGAGTGTGCTCTCAACATTATTCAGGCGTTGTCCAAAAATCATCATGGGAATAAAAGTTAAAAGTAATAGTAGATTAATTGATTTCATGTTGATCGTTTATTAATGGATATAATTCACTAAATATAGAAAGTTTTCGAATATTTTTACAGATTCCTGCCTGCAGGAAGGAAGGGTTACGCTGAAATTCGCAGATTTTAATTCAGATCTGTGCCCCATTAAATTCTCATTTTTGCTATAAATCCTTCCTTGCCGGTTATCCAGATATACTTCTCTGTAACATGGACCCTGTGTATATCAGGGAATTTATTTTCAATTTTTTCCCAGGTTTTGCCGTTATCTGTGGTTTGAAACAATGCACAACTATTATCTTTGTTTTTATCACCAGTGATTAACCATTTATTCTTACCTAAAAGATCAATGCTCCGTAACCTGTTGGATGTTATTTCTTGCATTTCCCATTCTTCCTTTTTCGGCCTCTTAACAAGTACCTTACCAGCAAAACTGACTGCAATAACTGTCCCTTTATGATCTGTTGCAAAATCTCTGATCTGTCCTGTTGGCCGGTTTAAATCTGAATATGTGTATGACCACCGCTCACGCAGATCAATATTCCTGATGATCACACCGTATCCGCTTCCCCAGATTTCATCACCGACCTTTTCGATATTGAGGATCATATGAGGTAATTCGTTAACCAGGCTCCACGACTGTGCACCATTGGTTGTTTGATAAATTCTGGAGAAAAATTTCCCGTTTTCTGAGAGAATTGCTGCAGCAAATCCTGAATCAATATTACTGAAATACATGCCATAAATCAGAATATTATGTGCTTCATGATCAATATGACAGTCATCCCAAACAGATCCTCCGCTGGATGTTTTAAGTAAGGTGTTTTGCTCCCCGCAAAGATATCCGTTGTTTTTATCAAGAAACTGAATCTGTTCGAAATAAAGGGAATCAAACTGGAATATCTGATGCCACGAGTGCCCTCCATTCGTTGTTTTCAGTAATTTGCCTGTACCATAGGAATATACATAACCGGTGTGGTTTCCAATCATCTCAATATCATGGATACCATCAGAAATGTCTGTGTTTTGTATGATCCAATCTTTTTTACAACTGTAAAAGGAAAGAAGAAAAATGGATAACAAAAGTGAATATCTGTTCATACGTCAAGTTATTCGGATAAGTCTGGTTACAATTTCAGAATAAAAGAAGCAGGGAATTATATTATTCCTTTGTGATAGTCAGGAAATAATAACCCCCATTATATTTTTCAAGTTTTCTTATTTGTTCATAATTATCATCCCAGGTACCATTCTCCAAATCATTTTTTAATTTCTTAACTGATTCCTGAACGATTTCCTCCGATAATAATGAAAAAACAGATATTCCATTTCTGAACTCATCTGACAAATATTTTTCAGGATATTTCCATGCGGAATAAAAAAAGCCATCTTTTAAATCGCCAGGTAACACAAAATCATAAATGGTAGCATTGTTATGAAATACGTTTTCAATCAAATCTTTTACATAATTAACATCAGGTAATGTTTTACAAGCCTTTTGATGAAATGGCTGAAAGTAATGTTTTATCCAGCAATCCTTTTCCCCACGGGTTGGATCTGCTGAAAACAGAATTAAATTTCCTCCGGTTCGTAATATTCTATACATTTCATTTATCGATTTTTCTAAGTCACTAAAATGATGAAATGCAAGAATACAGATAACACTATCATATGTGGTATCATTGAATGGAATATTCTCGGCAAATCCGCTGAACCAGTTAATATTTTTATGGATTTTTTTTTGATTTTGCATTACTTCTGAAGGCTCAAGTGCATGAATAACATTATTCGCTTCTGCAATCTTGAAAGAATAATTTCCTGTCCCAGCACCAATATCAGCGATTAAATTATTGTCAGATTTTGGAAGAAAATTTATAATGCGTTTTACTATTCGTTTGTCCGCTTCACGTGTTTTGTTATAGTTCAGACCAATTTTATTATATCTTATTTTTTCCACATTCATTTTTTGTACGAAAACTCAAACAACAGAATATACATACGACTATTCTTGAAGATTAATTCAAGTATGATGGGATCAGGAATGCAGGTCTTAATAATGTTGTACACAAAATATAAACTTGGGGAAAATCCCGGTTCCATATACTATTGGCTCCAGGGATTTAGATTATTTAATGGTAAACGAATCTTGATTTTAAGGCTGTTCATGAATTTTTGAATCAAATATCGTTAAATGCTATGCATTTGCGAACAGGTTATGATTGTGGCTCTGTTTGGACCGGCAATCTTCAACCGGATTTCTATTCTTCCTCAACCCCAGCCTTCATTCCTTAATCGACCACAAACTCCACACTTACACTCAAACAAACAAATATACCAGTAAACCAATACACCAATGTACCTTTCTTCCTCTACCTCAGCCTCAGCCTCAGCCTTCATTCCTTAATCGACCACAAACTCCACACCTACACTCAAACAAACAAATATACCAGTAAACCAATACACCAATTTACTTTTCTTCCTCTACCTC
>Ga0111176_1023_pt1 | contig 29905 bp, 19 predicted proteins | sample DeeMarSWOR324_28_FD_80229 | JGI IMG/M metagenome (GOLD analysis project Ga0111176, IMG submission 80229) | Bacteroides sp. SM23_62_1 | reverse complement strand
AATGTAGTCGATTGAGTTAATGAACTGATAACGTTATTTTCAGCTTCCTCGTAAGTTGGAAAAACAAAAACGCGGTTCTTTGATGCAGTCAAATCTTCACCAATACTGGTACGAAGAGTAAAATCCTTCAGAAAAGTTAATTCTGCAAATGCATTCCCGAACAACCTGTATCTTCTGGATATGTTGTCTGTTGACCGTTTCTGTAGTGCTACCGGATTAAAACCTGAACAGATACCTGCCGGTCCAGCCCAGTTACCTCCAATATCATATACCGGAATGATAGGTTGTTGCGTAAATGACTGACCAACAGCACTTGTTTGTGAATGATCGATTGTCGGATTAACATTTGTTACACCTGTTAAATTTTGACCTATCCTTAAATTCTTTGATATATTAAATACCGTATTAACCCTGAATGTGGTTCTTTTGTTGTAAGTTTCAATAACAGTTCCCTGTTGATCCAGATGATTGAAGGAAAGATAATAACTGCCCGCCTCGCTTCCTCCACTGACTGAGAGAGTATTGTTTAAAGTAAGTGCAGGCCGGACAATTTCTGCGTACCAATCTGTTCCTTCCTTGTTGGCCCGGGTTATCTGGTAGAAAGTGTTAAGTTCATCAACACCCCCGGTATATTCTGGATTCACATAATAATCATTCTCATCCACTTCACCGGTCATAGCTCCTAAAGGTCTTATGTAATCAGGCAATCTTGGTTCAGCACCATCTCCATATAATGGATCCGGTCTCGGATCAACACCTGAATTTTCAAGCGCCATCCATTTAAGTTTTGCCATGTCCAGCGGGCTTAGAACATCCCACACATTATCTTCTTTCGGAATTGTATATCCTGCGGATACATTATAATCAACCCTAACTCCTCCTCTTCCTTTCTTTGTAGTTATAATAATGATTCCATTTGAAGCACGCGATCCGTATATAGAGGCTGCTGAAGCATCTTTCAAAACCTGCATGGATTCTATATCACTTGGAGTTAGATTATTGACATCCTGCGTTGGGACACCATCAACAATATACAGGGGATCATTATTACCAAAAGTATTAATTCCCCGGATTCTTATTCTTGGCTCCTCGCCAGGCTGACCAGTCGATATTACGGTAACGCCCGCTGCTCTTCCCTGTAATTGTTTGCCAATTTGCTGAGAAGATTCAGCAGTAGCTCTTTCAACATCGACAATTGAAATGGAACCTGATATGTCTTTTCGCCGTTGTGTACCATACCCCACAACTATAACTTCTTCCAAAGCTGCAATATCCGGAGTTAAACGTACATTAATAACAGTTTGATTCCCTACTGTAATGCTTTGTGAAACGTAACCAACATATGAAAAAATTAATACCTGATCCATCTGGTCTATATCAATGGTATAGTTACCATCTAAATCTGTTACTGCACCTCTTGTTGTACCTTCCACTAAAATATTGACACCGGGAATTGGTTCACCTGTCTCAGAATCAGTTACATAACCAGTCACAACTTGTTGCTGAGGAAATACTGCTGCAGAAATGTGAAATGCTGCCACAAGTATCAAAAGAATTGAGATCTTTATGGCATTAAGTGTCCTTTTAAAAGAAAGACACAATCGTAAATAGTTTTTCATGATTTTATAGTTTGAATTAAACATCTTTTTGACTGATATTCTTACTGGGTGAAGACGTATTTATTAAAGTCAACTTGCACTCAAAAACATAATTTTCCGCATTGATTTGGTGGATCTCTCATTTTAAATATTTTATAATAGTTTATAATAATTACCACTACTTCTTTCATTATAAAGGCAATATGTTTTTAATAATTATTTACCACCATACTTCAGAAGGTTGTTACTGTGAAACAGCTTTTGAAATTGATAAACCCTATTTATCATAAACCAGTAAATACTCACTGCGAAAAGTTAATATCCAGAATTCGGGGGTAATAAAAGCTTCATGATCGAATAAGATAAATTTTATCAATTTCAAAATTAAAAGTAATATATATAATCTAAAAATCAAAATAAATTTTGATTATTCATAACAGGATTCGTTAATTATTTAATATTCCCATTTGAAATCTTTTGTATATCAAAATTATAAGGTATTAAAGAGTTAGGCGGCTAAATGAAAAAAATTCCTTATGATTTATGTAATTAATAAAGACCTCAAAGTATATTCATCATGTATGCTTTAAATAATCAGATATATTTAATAAAAGAACATTTTTGACTGTTTGTTATATTAATTATTCTGAAATGTAATATTTTATTTTTTACAGACTAGAATTAATTTTGACGCCTGTTACGTCATCAGCCCAAAGGAAGATAAGATTACTGATCTTATGATCGGATTGGATATTTACAAACCGAAACGAAAATATTATTAATGTGTTAATCAGATAATCCTATCCTGTCTAACATTTAAATTCTGGATTCATGAACAATGCTAAAGGATAAAACATTAAATATTAGAAGGTTTATTTGACATTTATCAACTATTAATTAAGATCCGTTTAGCGAAGAGGAATTCATAACTATATCTACCAATAATTTTCTAAGGCACGGTACAGTGATAGATATTTTTTGTAAAGTTCCTGGTATTGAACATATTTAGCTGGATTTGGTTCATATTTGGATTCTTGTTTTACACACACTTTACATGCAGACATAATATCTTTAAACACCCCGCTTCCTATACCTGCAAGAATTGCTGCTCCCAAGCAAGCATTTTCTGTTTGTGATCGTGTAATTACAGGTATTCCTGTCATATCTGCAATGATCTGGTTCCATAAATGGCTTCTTGCACCACCACCAATCGCATGAATTTCTTCTATAACTATTCCGTTTTGTTTCATTGTTTGCAGGTTATGTTCAATAGTAGACACGATAGCTTCTAAAATTGCCCTCACAAAATGTCCTTTTTTCATCCAGGGGGTTATTCCTGCAAAGACTCCTTTTATTCTAGAATTAAATTCAGGGGAACCGGTTCCCATAAAATGTGGGAGCAAAATCAAACCTTCAGTTCCCGGAGGGATCTTCTCAGCATGTTCAATAATAATTGCATACGGATTGGAATTCTGTTTACGTGCAATTTCAATTTCCTCCCTGCAAAATTCATCTTTATACCATTTTAATATCAAACCTGCAGTTTGTGTATAAGGTAAAAGGAAATACAAATTATGAACAGCATGACACTGACAGGGTAACTTCATTGAAATATTCCTGACAGGTTTTTCAAGAGTTACACACATTGCCATGGATGCGCCTATAGTACATGTAACCATACCAGGAGTGATATTTCCTGCGCCAATTGCTCCTGAGGGATGGTCATACGCACCAGTAACAGCTATTGTTTTAGTTGTTAGACCAGTAGCATGAGCTGCTTCAGCAGTTAAGTGATGAACTTTCGAACCTGAAATCATTAATTCCGGCAGTTGCTGTTGTGAAATTTCAAGATAATCGAGCATTTCTTGCCACCACTGTTTTGTTATAATATTAAAATATAATGTTGATGATACCAGGGAATGTTCAGAGTAAAATCGCCCGGTTAAACGAAACAACAGGTAATCTTCAACAAGTAAATATTTACTGATTCGATTGAACAGCCGGGATTCATTTTTCTTCAACCATAATATGCGGGTGGCTGGCCAGGTGGCAACCACTTCTGGCTGGCCTGTAATATTCATAATATGTTGTTTACCGAACTTTTCTTCTATTAATTGCGCCTCTTGAACAGACCTGTTATCAAGCCATACAATAGCTTTTCTCAATGGTTTACCATTAGAATCCACAACAATAAGTGTCTCTCCCTGACTGGAAAACGCTATTCCGGAAACAAGTTCAGGATTAATACCTGAATTCCGGATAATTTTACGGATAACAACACAGGTAATATCCCAATAAATTTCCGGGTCTATTTCACAGAGATCGTTTGGGCCCGTATCAAGCGTATATTCCTGCTTTTCAGATGCAACAATATCCCCGGATATATTTATCAGAACAGCTTTAACAGAAGTGGTTCCAGCATCAACTCCTATCAGATATGAAAAAGTATCTGCCTTCATATTGTCTCATTAATCTTCTAATTTGTATTTGTTAATTGCTTCCTGTGGAGACAGACCATGTTTAACTACATCACATAATGCAGACTGAAATGTGGTACAATCAGGAACCTGTATCGCATTCCTTCCAAAAACAACACCCCGGGCACCATCATGAATTTCATTTGCAGCTAATTCTAAAGCTTCCAACTGAGTTGGTTTTTTATCAGCACCTAGCCCCAGAACAGGTACAGGACATGATTCAGTTACCTTTTTAAAATCTATTGTGTAAAATGTTTTTATTAAATCACAGCCCAATTCACTCAATATCCTGCAGGAGGAATAGACCTGGTCGTACATTTGCTCTTTTGAAATAGTCTCGGAGTGTATTGGGAAATATTCTCCGATCAGGGGAATCCCAAGTTTGTATGCTGCATTTGAAAGCCGGCTAAATATTTCAATATTGTGGGTATCTGTTTCTTCATTACCAGTTTTCAGGGTAAGAGATGCAAGTACTATTTCAGCTCCATTTGCTATTGCTTCTTCGACTGTTTGCGCAAGTACTGTATTAGCATTATTGTAATTCCAGTGGAAACAGTATACAGAGCTCCAGTTGAGCCTTACAATTGGCATAGGAGCACCTTTGTAATTGAAAGCAAAATGCAGGTGCCGCAACATGCCTGGGCTTAACAAGACACCGTCAACCCTGGTGTTGATATTTAAGGCTGTTTTTTTCAAATCGATCAATCCCGGTATTGGGCCATCAAACATGCCATGATCAATGGCTATAATTACCGCGTTCTCTCCTTTATTAAAGAGTTTTTCAAGTCGCATATCCTTACCGTACATATCATTTATATTTGGTTGTATATAAATATTGGTCGATTATGATCGTTTTGAAACGATAAACTCAAATGTAATACATATAGTGTATATAATCAAACTATTTGTTTGTTATTTTACATTATTGTATTATTTTTATGATTGATATTGATTAAAATTGTATTAATCGATTACTATTTGTCATTGTGCAATCATGCAGGTGGCAATAAGAATAAAACTATCTCAAATTCATTATGATACAACAATAAGAAAGAATAATACCTGATGTATGATATTGTCTGATTTTAAAATAATTATAGCAATATAGAATAATTTGATAAACCAATCAGGTTATGGTTCAAAATAAATCAGGGATTTCTAAATATAATTATTTAATATAAAAAATCTTTTATGACTAAGGATTGGTGGAAAGAGAGTGCTATTGGCATTCCAGACTTAATTACCGAAACTCCCGGACCGAAATCCAGAATAATGCATCAAAATACTGCTAAATATATGAAAGGGCTTAGCAGTCAGGTGAAATTATTTCCGGTTTGTTTCGATCAGGGCTATGGCATTACACTCACCGATGTTGATGGAAACAGGTACCTTGATTTTTCTTCAGGAATTTATGTGACATCGCTGGGGCACTGTCATCCTAAAATATCAGAAGCTGTTGCTCATTGGGCAAAGAAACTAATGAACGCTCATGATTTCACCACACCGGTTAAGGAAAAACTTATGGAAAAAATGGCGGAGGTACTTCCCGGAAGACTTAATTCAATTCAATTGTATTCCGATGGAACATCGGCTGTAGAGGCTGCTATACGTGCAGCACGGGCTATCACAAACAAACATGAATTTATCTCTGCGTATCGCGATTTTCATGGTAAATCCCTGGCAGCAGTAAGTTGTGCCCAGATGTACCGTAGCGAAACTTATAGTTATGGTCCTGCCCGTGCTGCAGGTTTTTACATGGTTCCGCGACCTGATCCCTACCGCCCGTTATGGACCAAAAACGACGGTACTATTAATACTGATGCGTACATTAAATATTACGAGGAATTTATCAAGGAAGGTACTGTTGGAAATGTGGCTGCTTTTGTTCTTGAACCTGCACAGGGTTGGGCCGGTAGTATCTTTCCTCCTGATGATTTTTTCCCGAAACTGAAAAAATTATGTGAAAAATACAATATCCTTATTTGCGATGACGAAATATTAACCGGGATGGGGCGCACTGGGGAATGGCTTGCTCTAAATCACTGGAATGTAATACCCGATATCATTACATTAGGAAAATCTTTTGGCAATGGATTCCCGGTTACAGCCATGGTTGTCAGTGAAGAAAACGGTGGCGCTCTTGAAAAAATTTCCGCATCCTCAAGTTACGGAGGTAATCCAATGGCTTGCGCTGCGGCTCTTGCCTCAATTGAAGTAATTGAGGAAGAGAATATTATGCAAAACGTCCGAAATGTTGGTGAATACTTTATGAAACGTATGATTAAAATGAAAGAACAGCACCCTATTATAGGCGATGTAAAAGGTAAAGGATTTTTACTTGGTATTGAACTGGTTAAGGACAGACATACCAAAGAATCCTTTGAAGAAGCAGGTAAACTTGTTTACCAGAAAGCTTTTAGCAAAGGTCTTGCCTGGGTGCCGGCCGGACATATTCTGCGTATGTCCCCACCGCTCATTATGGATGAGAAATATGCTTCTTTAGGCATGGATATTATTGAAGATTCGATTGCTTTAGTGGAAAAAGAATTTGGTTACTGAAATATGAGACCCAGAATTAATTTTGGAATCATCGGCCTCGGTTTAATGGGCAAAGAATTTGCCAGTGCTATTTCCCGTTGGTGCCATTTGCTGGATGAAGCTCCAATTCCTGTCCTAAAAGGTATATGTGACACAAATAAAAGCTCCTGGAACTGGTATACAGATAATTTCCCGGAAATAATCATATCCACCTCAGATTATAATGAGATCCTTGAATCAGATGAGATAGATGCAGTATATTGTGCTATACCTCATCATCTGCATGAAGGGATTTACATCGATACCATTCGTTCAAAAAAGCATTTGCTGGGTGAAAAACCTTTCGGAATCGATAAGAAGGCAAATGAAAATATCTTGCAGGTTGCCAGGGCTAATCCAGATATTATTGTCCGGTGTAGCTCCCAGTTCCCTTATTTTCCGGCATGCCAGCGGCTGATTAAGTGGTTAAGAGAAGGCCGTTATGGCCGGATTATTGAAGTAAGAGCAGGATTTCATCATGCCAGTGATATGGATCTTTCTAAACCAATCAACTGGAAACGAATAATCAAATTCAATGGTGAATATGGTTGTATGGGAGATCTGGGTATGCATACGTTGCATATTCCATTGAGGATGAATTGGAAACCCCAAAATGTTTTTGCTGTTCTTCAAAAGATTGTAGAAACCAGACCAGACGGAAAGGGTGGAACAGTTCCCTGTGAAACCTGGGATAACGCTATGATAACTTGTAAGAGCATTGACCCATCTACCGGTAAAGAATTCACCTTAATACTGGAAACAAAAAGAATGGCACCCGGGGCGACCAACAATTGGTTCATTGAAATATATGGTACAGAAGGATCTGCAATTTTTAACACACACAATCCGAAAGCTTTCAAATTTCTGCAAACTACCGGAACAGAGCAAGGGTGGAATACCATAGATACAGGTTCTCAGTCTGCTATTCCTACCATTACCGGTGGAATATTTGAGTTTGGCTTTTCAGATGCAATTTTACAAATGGTTGGTGCATATATGCAGGAATTCAACATTAATGGTTCAAATCATCCTTTTAAAAACGTTATGCTGGAAGAAACATACCAAAGCCACTGTATTATGACAGCCGCGCTTGAATCACATAAAACAGGAAAAAGAATTGATATTTCAACTGCTTAATATCTATATTGCTGGAAATTAATAAATGAAAAAAACACAGGGCAATCATGAGATTATTATCGTTCATTTCCCTTACATTGGTAGAGAATCAGAAATCTAATCCATAATTTAAAAACAATGAGAAAAATAAAAACAGGCTATGTTTCCTTTGGCACTGAGTTCTATGAACCAGCCAATTTGAAAATGATCAGTGCCAGGGCTGAGCAACAGTTAAACGAGTGTGGCCTCGATCTGGTGTGCACCGATCCGGTTACAGGAGAAGGAGAACATCCTCTGCGTGCTATACATGAATTGAAACAACAGGAGTGGGAATTTCTTTTTGTAAATATTCTCAACTGGATCGATACCCGTGGTGTCTTCAGAGTGCTGTATGAATTCCGTAATGAACCCATGATTCTCTATAGCTTCGGGGGTTTTACCGATCATGAAGGGAATTTCGCGGAAAAGGGAACCCTGATCTCCCCTGCTGCCGGTGCAGGCTCAACTTCATTACGATTCCCTATGGAGCAATGGAGCATAAAATTCAAGTATTTGTATAATGCTCCCGATTCGCCTATGGATATTGAAGGAATCCTCTCGTTTGCCAAAGCGGCTTCAACGATGAAACATCTACGCCATGCACGGCTGGGAATGATTGGATATAATGATATGGGATTATATTCCACCGGAATAAATCCAACCAAACTTCGTGATCTCATTGGACCTGAGATAGAGAGTCTCGATCTGCTTCAGCTCCAACGAAAAATGGATTCTATCCCGGCCTCAGAAGTAAAAGCTGAAACAAGAAAAGTATCTAAGAATTGGGAATACCCTCTTGGAAAGCCGGAAGATGAAGTTATTGAAAAAGCTGTTCGCATGTATATGGCTACGGTGGAACTCTGTAAGGAAAAAAAATTTGATACTTTTTCCTATAAATGTGTTGATGGCGTCGATTTGGAAATGGGTCTTACCCATGCTGTTCCATCATCCCTTGTAGCCGATGCCGGCTATCCATACGTAGATGAAAATGATCTTGGAAACTCTGTTTCACAACTAATGCTCAAATGGGTCTCAGGAAAACAAGTAACCTTCCTGGAACATTACGAACACCATCCCGAATGGATACTACTGGGTGAAGATGGATATTGCCCTTCAGATTTTATTGAAGGAAATCCTCAAATTAAGGACGTATCAACAGTACTTTTAAAGGGGATTGCCCATTGTTCAAATATGAAAAAAGGAAGAATGACCCTTGCCTGTCTTTCAGAAACAAAAGATGGATACCGTATGCACATTGTTACAGGGGAAGGTAAAGAGCGACCCCAATGGGTTGAGATGGGTGTCCCTCTACCCTCGTGGCCCAGTGTTACTTTTTACCCGGATGTTCCTGTTCGACAGGTATTAGACCATGTCCAATCACAACACTTTGCTGCAGTATATGGAACATACGTGAATGAACTCATGGATCTGTGCAGACTATTAAACATCGAAGTTGTAGCAGACGCACAAAGTTAAATTCGGGCAACACTCTATGAAGCATCAATATATACCACTGTCATTGCTTTGTTTAGTTTTTTTAACAGTGGGATCCATGTTTTGCATGAACGATATCCTGCTGCCTTCGCTTATTAATCACTTTAAACTGAATTATACCCAGGCAACAATGATTCAGTTTACTTTTTATTTAACCTATGTTATCTTTCCGCTTCCCATCGCATGGATGATCCACAAATATGGTTATAAGGTAAGTCTGATCGTTGCACTGCTTGTTTGTTCAACCGGATGCTCCCTGTTTATCCCCGCAAAGTTCCTGGATTCATTTATCATTGTGCTCATAGCAATTTTTACCCTATCAACAGGAATTACGGTAGTGAATGTGGCAGCTAATCCTTTTATCACATTACTTGGCGATAAAGAGGGTGCACATATTCGGATGAATTTTGTTCAGGTGTTTTCCCGGGCTGGCTATGCTTCTACCCCACTCATTGCCACATCCCTGATATATAGTAACACAGGAGAAATCAGATTTCATTTCCCTTATATGTTACTGGCAGCTTGCATTTTTATAATTGCTGTCCTAGTATATTTTTCTCAAATGCCCAGCCTGAAAGCAGAAAAGGAAGAAAAATTTTCTGTTCCGGGCTTGTTTAAGGAAAGCATCCAGTATAGGCATTTATTTTTTGGAGTTATAGCCATGTTTTTTTATGTGGGTGCTGAAGCTTGTACAGCCGGTTTCTTTATCCCCTATCTCAGATCGGTTTTAGGTTTTACCGACTCAGAAGCGGCCAGATACCTCACACTTTATTATGTATTTGCCGCAGGAATGGGATTGATGGCTGTGATAATATTGAGATATGTAAAAGCCCATAAGATGGTTGGTTTATTCGGGATCAGCATGATCATTTGCTTCCTGATTTGTATCTTCCTGAATACAGGGTATAATGAATATATTTTAGCATGTCTGGGCCTGTTCCTTTCTATTATGTTCCCTACATTATTCAGTCTTGCTATAGAAGAAGTTGGAGCTTTTGCTGCAAAGGGTTCAGCATTATTAAATTTTGCCATAGTTGGAGGTTCGATGTTTCCTCCAATTCAAGGTATGATTGCTGACAGGTTTGGTGTAAATGTTTCATATGCTGTGCCTTGTTTTTGTTTTGTAATCATAACTCTGTATGCTTTCTTCTTTACAAAAACCCCTCTTATGAAGCGAAAGACACGGTTAAAATACTCAAAGTAAACACTTTATTATATCATATTTCGTGTTGTGCGGTTTAAATGAAATTACAGATACTAATTATTATCATTTAGTAGAATAAAGGTATTGTGCTATTAGAAGTGGTTATGTTGATAATCAGATTTATATCTGGCCGCTTGGCCGGCGGAGCCTGATATAAAAACTTATTATTCATAACATGCACCATTTATGAGCACAATGAGGTAAAATAAATTAGAAGTAAAATGAAAAAGATCTTTTTATGGGTATTTATTACCTTCATTATTTTGAATTTATCTAACGCTCAGTACAAAGTTGATTCAATGTGTGGTACCAGAGTGCTGCTAGATAAAAACGGAAAACTTCTGGCACGTTACAAACCGGAGATACCGGGTGCAGCGTATGATGTAGTTGTGAAACTGGCAGTAGATTTTTGGAAAAGTTGTCCGGATGATCCAACAAATAATTTGCCACTGTACATGACCAACTCTATTATACGCCGCAGCAATGATGGTGGATTTACAGGCTCCTCATGGCCACATAATCCAATTTGTGTCCATGCTGGTGTGATGCAGGGACTTGCAATTGACTGGCGCAACTATTCAGGTGACAATTCTGTATTAGAAATTATCCGTAATGAACTCGATCATCAGATTCAATTTGGGACCACCCCTCCCGATTGGGAATGGGCCAGTGTACCCTATGCAAGTTCTGAAGCCGGAAAAGTTATTTATGATGGAGCTTCATTATTCGATACAGCGGTTACTGAGACTAACATGGGGCGTGGAGATGGCTCATATGCCCTTGAAGTAGATAAAATAGGTGATATGGGTATTGCTTATCTGAAGTTTTATGAAATTACTGGTGAAACAAAATATCTCAATGCAGCTTTTAATTGTGCTGATGCTCTGGCCAACCATGTACGCAAAGGGGTCCATACAAAGGATGGTATTGAATGGTCGAATTTAGTCATGACTTCTCCCTGGCCCTTTAGGGTGAAAGCCGAAAATGGTGAAATCCAGGAGGATTACACTTCACATGTAGTCGATAATTTACGTTTGTTGGAGGAATTTGTTCGTATTAAAGACCGTATTCAATTATCTTCTGAAAGAGTACAAGCCTATCAAAATGCCATTGATATTGTGTGGAATTGGTTATATTCCGCTGAAGGGCCTGTTAAAACTTCAATTTGGAAAGGATATTTTGAGGATATTCGCTGGGATCCTGTTAATCTCAACAGAGTTAACAACTCTCCTATGGAATTTGCCCGATACCTGATTAAAAATCCTGAAAATGATCCAAATATTAATGTTACTATTCCAGCCTTAATATGGTGGGTTAAAAATACCTTTGGTGAACCCGGTATGAACGCCATCAACGAACAGACCGGCTGCTATGAACCAATGGGAAGCCATACTGCACGGTACGCATCAATATGCGCACTATGGTATGATTATTCTGGTGATGAATGGTTCAAAGAAGAAGCCTTCAGACATTTCAACCATGCAACTTACATGACAGAACCGGATGGTTTCGTACAGGTGGGTCATTCGTGGGGCGGATCAGCATGGTTTTCTGATGGATATGCGGATTATATCCGCCATTTCATGGAAGGATTAGCTGCTATCCCTGAATGGGCTCCTGCCGGAGAAAACCATCTGTTACGATCAAGTTCAATTATTACCGAAATAATATATCAATCTGACAAAATTGTCTATTCAACGTATGATGATCAATCAAACGAAGTACTTCGCTTGGACTCCAAACCAAAATCAATTTATTTAAATGGTATGGAGTTGAAGGAAACAAAAAATCTAAAATCAGAAGGATGGACCTGGCAACCTCTCGAAATCGGTGGAATATTGAGGATTTTTCATGCCAGAGGGGAAAAAATTGAAATATTATTTTAGAATGTTATTAATATAATAGAACTTCTTAAATCGACATGTTCCAATTCATTATGATAATCAGATTTATACAGGCCGCGCCAGCAGCGAGGCCTGTATAAAAGATAGCATTCAATAACATGCATTATTCAATGGCACAATGTGTTAAATCTTAATAAAGATCTTCCTTTTAAAGAACCACCAGCAAAGATACCATTCCAGTGCAAGGACAACCAGGGCATTGACAATTTGAACTGTTCCTTCACCTGCACTAAACCATCCGAGGATACCTCCTGAATATATTTCCATATAATGATTAAACCATTGATAACCAACCGTATTGCTGAACATATAGATAAAGATAGGATTCGTGCCAACCACGGTAAAGATGATCAGCCCTTTTCGGTAATTCTTTACATCTGTTAGCCAATAACAAAAAGCCAGGACAACCAGGCACCATCCTCCTGATGCCAGGATGAAGGAGCTGGTACAGATTCTTTTGATTATGGGAGTTATGTTGATCCAGTCAAGTGAATAGCCAACTGCAAGTCCAATAGTGCCTGTAATAAGCAACCATTTGATTTTATAGGTATGTGATTTGGTACTTTGGAGTAGCTTCCCGGCCAGTACTCCCCATATTGTATGGGCTGCAGTGGGGATGCAGTTGATGGCCACCCATCCATCAGGGTTGATCTTTCCCATCAGGACCATATCCATCCAGGCACCAAAATTTTCTCCCTGGACAAAAGGTTTATCATATCCATCAATTCCCGTGAAGCGGTAAAGTATTTCTGTCAGCAGCAATAATCCTATAGAGATCAACAATTGGGTCCTGAAGGATAATTTGAAAATCAGGAAGGAGAGCATGATGGTAAAGGAGAGCTGGGCCAGGACATTCCATAATTCCCATACAAGTTTGCGTTTATAGCCACAATGCAGGATAACACCAAGGAATAGAAGGATGAGACAGCGTATAATAATATGTTTGAAGGTCTGCATCCATGTTTGCCCTTTGCTCCACCTTTTTTCAAGAGAATAAGCCATGGCAACACCCACGATAAACATGAAGAATGGCTGGATAAGGTCCCAAAACCTTAATCCGTTCCATGGATGATGGTGAAACTGCAGGATGAGGGTATGCCAGAAACCTTCCTGTGGACCAAAATCTAAAAGGGCGTTGTAAAGATGAGTTCCTTCAACAACAAGGAAAAACATGGTGATCCCCCTGAACAGGTCTAGAGAGAATAACCGTTCGTTGGTTAGTTTGATGTTAGACATGATGAGAATTATTAAACATTCCGAGTATTAAAAACATCTAAACATTAATACATCCACAAAAAATATTAGAACAAATATGATCGGTAAACTATATAGAAGTTGTTTATTTTTTTGAATCTTTAACTTTAGTACTAACTGCCGAATAACTTTAAAACTGATAACAATACCAATAATAGTTGTTAATAGTAGTAAAAGCGAAAAAGCCCATTGGGACCATGTTGGTAGTCGTTTCACGGCAATTTGTCCGTTTAATATTGCCTGTATCGTTTCTATTCCTCTTACATCATGTACAATATACTTGTAATAAGGTATCTTCGTTGCTACTTCAAAAATGATTAATCCAACAAATAAAGTAACAATAATCGGAATGAATATCTGGCTAAAATATTTCAAATAATCACCCAAAGAAATTCGCATTCGACTTAGTGAAATCAAGCAATAAGGCAAAATCCATAAAATAACAGGTAAAATGAAAAACAAATAAGCTGCCGCAATAAGATCTTCTCCAAAGGCTGTATGTATGCTGAGATAATCCGAAATATTTTGTGGAATAAAAAAAGAACATGTATTGGATATCAACCGAAATTCAGTTATTTCGTCAATGAGATGTCCGCTCAGAAAAAATAAAAAAAACCATTCGGCAATATTAAAATGTTTAATTTGTAATAAATCATTAGCAAATCCTATTTTCCTGATTGCGGGATTTGGACGCAAAGAGTTGTTGCTTGTTTGATAGGTTTTGCAGGTTTTCAGGCATCCAGCACATAAAAGACAATTATTGTTGCTGCTGATTTCAGCAGGAATCAAATCCACACCACAACTTTTATAGTTTAGCTGGTATAAATACTTATCATTAATGCAAGATTTATCAGAACAAGAGTAACAGACAGATGAACTTTTTACCCGCCAGCCCCATACCGCCATTTTTGAAAAAATATCTAGTACATATCCGACAGGGCAAAAATATCTGCAGAAAGTATTTTTCTCAAAAATTAAACCTACGAGTACAGAAACACCCAGAATGGTTAACAAATATAATGTTGTATATTTTGGATTTCTATCTATTTCAAATATTGTAACTCCCAGTATAACTATTATTGTATAAAATAAAGTGATACCCCAACCAGATAATATCCATCTGGGGCGCTTACATTTGAAACCAATTTTGGAGAAAAAAGTTGTAACCATTTCAACCGGGCATACCATACACCAGACGCGACCAAAAAAAATTGCAGACAAAATTATCAATGGCCACCATAATCTCCAGATAAAGCTGGTTGTCAGGTTGGTTCTGCTGAGACGTCTTAAAAAAGCCTCATCGCTTGTATACGCAGAAAATCCTATGATTACTAATCCCAGAAAGGCAAGAAAGGTTATAATTCTGAAGCAAATGGGAAACCATCTATTTGCCAGCAGTTTGTTTATTCTCCTTAGCACAATGAATACTGTTATTTAATGATATTCACTAACATCGTTTACTTCATTCATGATAAACCGTTAATCCATGCATTCCAAAGACGAATATGTCAGCGTCGGATTATCTTGAATATTACGGATAAGCTGGCAGCTGAGCCAGTGGCCAAACTTAATAGAATGTATCATCCTTGAAAAACAAATTGCGATCCTATATCTAATAAATAGGGATTATCTGGTTCCTGCATCTGGTGAAATTCCTGTTCAGCCTGCAAGTTAAAAGATTAACTACCATATCCTCTTTTTAGGATTATTATGTTATTCTTTGCTTGGGTAATAATGTGTATAATATAAATGTTTTTTGACATTTATATTGAATGGGAACAATAGAACCCGGATCAAACTGAAAAATTTATGACAATTTATGAATTATTCGAACAAAATAAAACATAAAATATTATTTTTACAACACAATCATCACTTTTTTATAAATTCAATAATTTCTGTTTTTATAATATTAACTATCATCTTAAAAATATGAATTCCTGCTAAGAAATGATCTTACAGGAGGTTTCATCGTCGAAATATGATATTGTTTTATTTGCTGATAATTGCCATAATAATGATTATTTATAAAAATCAGGATATTTTTGTTACAGAATAATAAGGTAGTATTTCAAATAAAATATATGAATTGAGTGATAAAGAAATATTTCATTACTACCCCATTGAAGATAATTTTATGAGTAATCCCTTGGAATATATTCTTTATTCGTATATCATATATCCGTGTAATGAAATCATATAATCAATAGTTAAGTCATTTATAAATAAATAAAACGATGAAAAGGAATGTTTCTAATACTATTATGGTTATTCTGGGTAGTTTTATATTTACTTTCAGCATTCAGGCTCAGGATCAATCAGGTGTTAAAGTATGGGAAGAATCACTTACCCTTCCAACATATAAGGTAAACCCACCGGATCCTCTTCCTATATTTTTTACACCCAACAGGTACCAGGGGGCAAGCGGTGTCATTTATCCTTATCCTTTTGAAGATAACCTTACTCATGAAAAAATTACCAAAGAATATAAAGCCCTTTGCCTTGAAAATGAATATATCAAATTATGTGTTTTACCAGAGATAGGTGGCAGATTATTTTATGCCACCGACAAAACTAACGGATATGAAATCTTCTACCGGCAGCATGTTATTAAGCCTGCTCTTATTGGTATGTTGGGAGCATGGATTTCGGGGGGGATAGAATTTTGTGTATTTCATCATCACAGAGCATCCACCAACATGCCGGTAGATTGGAGGTTAACTGAAAATGATGACGGAAGTAAAACTATCTGGATAGGTGAATTTGAACCCCGGCATAGAATGAAATGGACTATAGGCATCACATTACATCCACGGAAATCGTATATTGAAGTATCAGGAAGCCTGATGAATAACACAGAGAATATCAATTCATTTCTTTACTGGGCTAATGTAGCAACCCATGTGAATGACCAATACCAGATAATATTCCCTCCCTCTACCCAGGTTGTAACCTATCATGCAAAAAATTGGTTTGCACACTGGCCAATAACCACAGAAACTTATAATAGGAATGATTATTATAAGGATAGTATAGATGCCAGCTGGTGGAAAAATCATCCGCGACAGATTTCGTTTTTTGCTTATGATTTAAAAGAGGGATTTCATGCAGGCTATGATTATGGTAAAAAAGCAGGAACTATACATGTGGCAAATCCCAATATCGTTAAAGGAGCTAAACTCTGGGAATGGGGCCCTGGACCTGCCGGATCAATGTGGGACACGAAGGTTCTGACCGATTCTGATGGTCCATATGCCGAACTCATGACAGGAGCATATTCGGATAATCAACCAGACTATAGCTGGATTAAGCCTTACGAGGTAAAGAGATTCAAGCAATACTGGTATCCACTGAGAGAAACAGAAGGAATAAAAACTGCAAATCTACAGGCCGCTTTAAATCTTAAAAAGTATGAGGACGGTAGTATTTTCATTGCTGCAAATACAACAAGTGAATTTAATAATGCAAGGATTCTACTGGAACAATCAGGCAAGATCCTACTTGAAGAAATCATAAATATCAATCCTTCAACTCCTTATAATCATTTAGTTACCCCACCCGGTGAAATTAACGAGCAAGATTTAAAATTGGTTCTTTTGTCAGAAGATAACCAAGTAATAATCTCCTATCAACCTCAAATTTATCCTTATCAGGAAGATCTCCCGGAAACTGTAAAACCACCAGACAAACCAGAAGACATTCTTTCAAATGAAGAATTATACTATGCTGGCCTAAGAATAAGACAGTTTCATAATTCTACATTGAACCAGGAAGATTATTTTCTGGAAGCACTTAAAAGAGATCCCCTGGATGTCCGGTGCAATAATCTCATGGGTATAATCCATATGGAAAAAGGGGAGTACGAAGTTGCAAAAGATTACTTCAGGAATGCCATTTCCAGGATTACAAAAGATTATACCCGCCCTCGGGAGTGTGAACCATTGTATCACCTGGGAGTTATTTTAAAAAAGCAGGGGAATTACGAAGCAGCTATCGATACATTATACCGGGCTGCATGGGATTATCAATTCTCTTCACCTGCCTATTTTCATCTTGCTCAAATACACAGTATCAGGCATGAATATGATCTTGCACTGGATGCACTGAATAACTCTTTGAACAACAATGCGATGAATGTTAACGCATTATGTTTGAAAACTTCCCTGCTTCGGTTGACCGGGGAACCGGAGTTAGCCATTGTAATTGCAGATCAAATCTTGAATATAGATAGGTTGAACCAGTATGCATGTAACGAATTATATCTTGTTTTCGATCAATTAAATAATACTAGTGAAAGAGATCAATATCATGCCATTTTAGCTGAAATATTGCGTGATTATCCTGAAAATTACCTTGAATTAGCTGCCAGCTATATGAATTCAGGTTTATATCCTGAAGCAATCAGGTTGCTTGAAATGGCAGAAAAATCTGAAAATGATAAATTAAGAAATTATCCTTCCATCTATTATTACTTAGGATACCTGAATCATTTGACAGGAAATTACGATAAGGCTGAGGAAAGTTTCGAAAAAGGAAGGTTATTACCTGTTGATTATTGTTTCCCATTCAGATTAGAATCCGTGGCAGTATATGAAACAGCATTATCATATAATAATAATGACTCACGGGCTTATTATTATTTAGGAAACCTATTATTTGATAAGCAACCAGACTTTGCTATAACCGAATGGGAACAGGCTGTAAGAATAGAGCCAGGGTTATCAGTCGCACACCGTAATCTGGGATGGGGATATAATGAGCATCAAAATGATATAAATAAAGCAATTGCATCATACGAACAGGCTATAAAATTAGACAGAACAAAATCCAGATACTATTCTGAAATTGACCAGTTATATGAAAGACGAGGGGATGATATAAACAAAAGATTAAAACTTTTCAAAGAAAACCATATATATGTCTCTCAGTATCAGGTCGCTCTTGTCAGGGAAATTGAATTGCTGGTTCTTGCCGGAGAATATGACAGGGCGATAGGATATATGGATGGAAGATATTTTCATAGGCAGGAAGGATCATCCGGTTTACATGATCTGTATGTTAACGCCCTTTTATTAAGAGGGAAACAATATTTGGAAAAAGGACAGGTAGATAAAGCTCTGGAAAAATTTTTGTCAGCTGATACCTATCCTGAAAACCACTTAATTGGTCGGGATTCCTTATATGATGCAAATCCTCAGATTTATTTCTATACTGGTTTAGCATATGAAAAGAAAGGAAATGTGACTGCAGCCATGGAATATTTCAAAAAAGCCTACGATCAAAAAGATGTTCGCACTGATTATGAGTATTACCAGGCTTTAGCCTACCGGAAAACAGGTTTTCCTGACAAGGCTGATCAAATCTTGGACAGGATGATCAAAACTGGCCTTGAACAGATGGAATCATCAGACAATGTTGATTTTTTTGCAAAATTTGGCAGAGGATTAACAGATGAACAGAAAAAAGCAAATGCATATTATATTTTAGGTTTGGGATATTTAGGTAAATCTGATAATAACAAAGCAATGGATTCTTTTTCGTTGGCTCTAAAATATGATACAACCAAAATCTGGGCTAAAACATATCTTGAAGAGTTATGAAAATACAACGTTTCCAGCTCCCGTCATATATTATTAGAAACTCATTATCTAGTTATTAACGTGTTGTGCTATTAAAGACGATAATATTGATAATCAAATTTATATCAGGCCGCGTTGCCGGCGCGGCCTGATATAAAAACATACCATTCAATAACATGCATTATTTAATAGCACTACACGTTATACATTTAATTTTTAAGTATCTTCGTCATTATTCTGATAATCTTACTGGGGCTGTGTCACAACCTCAAGTTAAGGCTTCACGCAGAGCACGCAAAGTTCTCGCAAAGACTGCAAAGTGTTGATTCACAGATATGTATTCTTTGCGCACTTCGAGTTTTCCTGGCGATCATTGCGTGAAATATTAATTGTGACACAGCCCCGGTTTCCAACACTTTTCAGCCATGGTTGATAACCTGATAAAAAATTATCCTGTTCTCGAAGTTTGCAGAAAAGACATTTCAGATGCATTTGAGCTACTCCGATTTACTTATGATCATCAAGGTCTTGTTCTTGCGTGTGGAAATGGTGGCTCAGCTGCTGATGCAGAACATATGGTTGCTGAACTGATGAAGACATTCAACCTTGAAAGGCCATTGCCTGAAAATCTCCGGCGTGATTTTATCCGGGAGTTTGGAGATGAAGGTACATGGCTGGCAAAAAACCTGCAATGCTCCCTGAAAGCTATTTCGCTCGTATCACAAACTTCACTGGCTACAGCTATTGGTAATGATGTCTCGGCAGACCTTATCTTTGCCCAGCAGGTTATTGGTTATGGACAGCCCGGTGATCTTCTTTTTGCTATCAGCACTTCCGGAAATTCCCATAACATTCTGAATGCTGTTTACACAGCCAGGGTAATGGAGTTGAAGGTAATCGGCCTGACCGGACGAACAGGTGGAAAAATGAAAAAACATTGTGATGCGACAATCTGTGTTCCCGCCGATGACACACCCCGCATCCAGGAACTGCATATGCCTGTCTATCACACTCTCTGCGCCATGCTAGAGAAGCATTTTTTTGGATGACAGTACTCACCCCCTTAATCCCCCTCTCTCACGAGAGAGGGGGGAACGGGGGGTGAGTACAAACACCGAGAAGTGCACACTCCCGTATTTTCTTAATTCCTTAAAGTGAGTATAACCGGAAAAATCGTAATTCTTTCCATGCTCCAGGATAAACCAGCCATACTTTTCGGGAAGATTATTGTTAAATATTAATCCGGGGATTTCAGGGATACGACCCAGATCATATGGCGGATCAGCGAATATTATATCATATTTATCTTTCAGGCGGGGAATCAGTTTGAAGACATCATGATGGTATACGTTTATTTGTTCAAAACCAAGTCGTTCTGCTGTCTTTTTGATGAAATCTGTATATCCCTTATCGATCTCTATCATATCAATTTTAACTGCACCGCGGGAGGCAAATTCATACCCTATGCTGCCTGTACCGGAGAACAGGTCCAACACTTTAACACCTCTAAAATTAAAATGATTGGTCAGGATGTTAAATAAAGCTTCCCTGGCAAAATCGGTTGTTGGCCGTGCCCTGAAATGAGGTGGCACTGGAATCTTTTTCCCTTTATATTGACCGCTTATTATCCGCAATTGTACAGATTATACAGGTGGATAAAGAAATGTTCAGGGATCCTGTCGAATGCATGCGAATACTGGAAACGCTTATCAGGTTTTGCAAAATGGACAGTCTTGATAAACTTTTTTACAATTCCTGACATGGCTGATTTTTTTTCAATCATTCCTGACAGGTAAACAGGGCAGGTTCCGGGATTAAGCTGGATCTTGTCAAATACATTCATGATGAAATAGATGAAATCCTGTTCATTTCTGTATTGAAAAGTATTGTGGAGGATCAGGGAGTGATTACGTATCACTACGATATCAAAGAAATCCTTGTATATATTAAGGTATGTTGCCTCTGTTCCATCCCCGACATTATGCAGAGCATATTCGATAAAAGGAGTTGCCTGGTTAAAAAATTTCAATCGGGGATAATGCCTGATAAATATATTTGCTATCTCATGATGAACAGGAAAAATCAGGTAGGCGTCAGGACTCTTGAGATGGTTGGCATGCAATTCGTCCAGGTCATGAAGAATGTGGTTGAATTCAAAATATTTTTTCAGATTATTCTTATCAAAAAGAGCAGATGGTAACAGGGTGGATCTTGCATTCAGCCAGATACAATAGATGCTGTCATATTCTCCCGGTAAAAAATCATCTTTCATGATCAACTCCCGGAGATGATCAGGGTATTTATCTTCCGGGATTTTCTCCGGGTAGGAGAAATGTTTTAAGGCAATGTATTTAAACCTGCCAGGATCAAGGATAGCAAAAGAAAATCCATCCAGGCCTGCCTGAATGGATAAGTGGTAGGAGTTTATTTTATGGATGTCTAATGTTTCATCAAGAAACCTGATATCATGCATCGCATCAGGTGATTATTCCCAGTTACCGGCATTATTTGTTGCTTCAACGAGGGAGCCGACTTTCAGACCGGGATACCCGGTAATCTTTTCCCTTTCCTCTTTATAATTTATTATCAGCTGAGGATCCAGGCCTGCCAGGAGAATATCATAAGGTACTTTTGCTTCGAATACCCTCACTTTCACTTTTGATCCTGTCTGGATTTCACCAGCCCCCATTTCAAATTGATATCCCTCTGTAAACGGAACATACCGCAAAGAATCAACCGGATATCCTGCATAGAACAGGGAATCAATTACACTGATCTGAATGGTATCTCTTTGAATCAATCCCTGTTTTAAAGCGATCATCTCAGCTTCTTTCTTACCAACAACTTCAATGAGTGAATCGGGAGCACTACCGATAGCTTTTACAACAGAAAATGTTCCTGATTTGAGGAATGTGATCAGCGTATCAAAATCTCCTGTATACCTGTCGTGTTCAGATTTAAATGCAATCTGTGCAGTACGGATATCTTTTAACTTTTGAATGGTCACATCCTCTCTTCTCTCCCTCTCCCTCACAAATCGAATGGGGTTCATAATACTTTCATACAGAAGATATCCGAGAGCAATGATAGCTACGGCAAGGACTATCTGGATCGCTGTTTTCATGCTGGGAGTTTTTTGATGATTTTTCCTGATATGGCTGCAAATTTAAAGAAAAAAATAAATTTTAAAGCTAAATTCGGGCAAATATGTAAAAGGATGCTTAAAAGCTACCTGGTAAAATTACTGACGGAGAATTTTGATTATGAACCAACTGAAAGCCAGAGGCGTCTGATCTCCAGCTTATCCGCATTCATTACCAGCCAGGAACAGAAACAGGCGTTGGTGGTGAGAGGATATGCCGGGACCGGTAAGACCACCCTCGTTAGTTCCCTTGTTAAGAGCCTCGATTGGTGTAACTTACGATATGTTCTGCTGGCACCCACAGGCCGGGCTGCAAAGGTACTGTCGGCCTATTCACGAAGACCAGCTTTCACAATTCATAAAAAGATATATATCCAGAAATCTGTCCGTGAAGGTATGGGAATATTTGCATTGGAACGAAACCTTCATAGTAATACCTTTTTTATCGTTGATGAAGCCTCGATGATTACGAACCAGGCTCAGGAATTTAACATATTTGGATCAGGCAGGTTACTTAACGATCTTTTAGACTATGTATATAACGATAAAAACTGCAGGTTGATATTGATCGGTGACACAGCACAGCTTCCACCTGTAGGACTTGATATCAGCCCGGCTCTCGACAGGAATATCCTGGAACAGTATGGATTAAAAGTTTCTGAATGTTATTTAACAGATGTAATCCGGCAATCACTGGATTCAGGAATACTGTTCAACGCCACCGGTATCAGGGAGATACTGGACAGGCAGGTATTTGATTTTCCGGTTTTTACACTCAAAGGTTACAAAGATATCATACCATTATCCGGATCAGATTTAATTGAAGAACTTGGCCGTGCATATGATCAATATGGACTGGATGGTGCCATTGTTGTAACCAGGTCAAACAAGAGGGCAAATAAATACAATCAGGGTATTAGAAATCAGATACTTGGCCGTGAAGAGGATATTGCCCAGGGTGATTTCTTGATGGTGGTGAAGAATAATTATTTCTGGCTTGATGAAAACCAGATGACGGATTTTATTGCAAATGGTGATATTGCTGAAATAGTGCGAATTCATAAATACCAGGAGTTTTATGGTTTCAGGTTTGCTGATGTCACGCTTCGCTTCCCTGATTATCAGAATATGACCACCACCTGTAAAATTATGCTGGATACAATAAATATCGAGGCTGCTGCACTGGGACAGCAGGAGAGTAAAGCGCTGTACCAGGCTATCCTGGAAGATTTTCCCGATATCAAATCGAAAAGAAAACAATATGAAAAGGTGCGTGACCACCCCTTTTTCAATGCCCTTCAGATTAAGTTCGCGTATGCTGTAACATGTCATAAAGCGCAGGGCGGACAATGGGAAGCCGTTTTCATCGACCAGGGATATATCACTGATGAAATAATGAACCTGGAGTATCTGAGATGGTTGTATACAGCGTTTACCAGGGCGACAAAGAAGTTGTACCTGGTAAACTTTGCATCGAAGTATTTTGGTGAAGGGTAATCGTGGCCTGAGAAAAGGGAGGAAGGGATACAGGGTCGCAATTGTCGCAAGGGTTGCAATTTATTAGATTTTATCAATCACAATAACCCAATCGCCATCTGCCGGAGGAATGAATGTTTGCATATCTTTTGTTTCAAAAATTCCAATCTCCAAAAATTCTCCTGCAGAAGGATTATACCATGTACACTTCGCTTTCTCTCCTGAGATTTTTGTCATATCAATCGTAATCTGACGTGATGTTGGCAAATATGCAATGACAGTTGAGCCATCAATGGTTCGGGCAGTTGTTACATAATCTTCTTCACCCCATGTTCCGTAACCCTCTAATAATACCTGATGATTAAAATCAGGAATAAGTAAGTACCATGGGCGTGAAATGAACAGGCGCTGAAGAAATTCCATGCTGTCAGATCCTGTATTATCCAGCTCTGCCTTCCAGTCCGTCCTGTTGCACCAATTGGCCTGTGCCCCGAAATGCCAAATGGGACAATTTCCGAATATATGCCCCATAGCTCCTGACAGAACGGGCCAGTATGCTTCTGAACGTAGTCGCTGGCCTGATGCTTCATGTTCATTCTCGTAAGCTGATTCCATCATAAAGAAAGGCTGCACCGGAACCTGTTCACAGGCTATTTTACATTGTTGATAAAGGATTGTGCTGTATGAATAAACATTATTTACGGATAGCCACTTTTCCCCTTTCCATGGTGAATCGGCATAAGATTCAGGCTGATTATGTGCAGTAAACAGGTGCCTGTTATCTTTTTCAAAAATGCCTTTTACACATTCCAGCACTTTGTCTTTTACGATAGTTGGATCGGTATCACCACCGATACACCAGATAATATTGTCATACTTTTTATATCGTTCTCCAATGTATCGCCCCCAGTACCTAAGGTCTTCCAGAGATGCTTCCTGAACCTCGTGGCACCAGCCTTCATCACCACAGTTATAGCCGAGGTACAGGGGACAAAGCAATACAATAATTCCGCGTGAAGCAGCTGATTCAATAACATAATCGACATGATTGAAATATTTCCCGTTTGGGGTGATAAATGGTTTACCGGTAAACGGAGGTTCATTGTAATAATTATTCGGAGCATTTGTACAGAATTTATGCTCGATCAGGTTAACCATAATTACATTAAATCCTTTTTCTCCTCGGTTATCGAGGTAATATTTTACATCGGCCCTGTTAAGCTGTGCAATAAGTGACCAGGCGGCTTCTCCGGACCAGAAAAACGGTGTGCCTTTCTGGTCGGTCAGATAACGGTTACCGGGTGATAACTGGAGGGGATAAACATAATCGTCTTGGGCATAAACAGGTGAAAAGAGGTAAATTACCAGAATCGAAATTTGATATATTTTTTTCATTGCAGGATAATAAATGGTTCTCGGTGGTGGAGTGAGTTGGGATTATGTGTGTGACCATTATACGGAACTAGGTTGTCTGGTTTATACCTCAGGTGACTGAATATGTCCGGTTGGAAACCGGACTTAACAGACACCCACTCGTTCTTCAAGGGGGTTGTGTCACAACTGATTTTTCACGCAAAGAACGCAAAGAAAGTATCAAGTTCGCAAAGATCAAATGTATGTTAATCAGAGCTTTGCGATCTTTGTGGTAACTTTGTGGGCTTTGCGTGAAGTCTTAAATTGCAGTTGTGACACAGCCCCCAACTCTGGCCCATACTTATCCCCACCCACACTAATTTACCAATACGCTAATAAACCAATTTACAGATCTCCCCCAACACTCAGAACTCAGAACTCAGAACTCAGAACTCAGAACTCAGAACTCTTCCTTAGCCTTCCTTCTTATTCACCTATAATTTTAATCAACACCCTTTTTCTCCTCTTTCCGTCAAATTCACCGTAGAATATCTGTTCCCACGGACCAAAATCGAGTTTTCCTCCGGTAACAGCCACCACCACCTCACGCCCCATAATGGTTCTTTTAAGATGAGCATCCGCGTTGTCCTCAAAGGTGTTGTGTTTATATTGAGAATATGGTTTTTCCGGTGCAAGTTTTTCCAACCATGCTTCTAAATCATGGTGTAGTCCGGATTCATCATCATTAATAAAAACACTCGCTGATATATGCATGGCATTTACAAGGCATAAACCTTCAATGACTCCGCTTTCCCGGAGTGCCTCCTCCACCTGGGGTGTGATGTTAACCAGTTGCCTTCTGGCTGGAACATTGAACCACAGTTCTTTACGGTAGGATTTCATGTTATAATATTTTTATCTCAAGGCGGTTATTAAATTTGTTAAGCTTTGGTGCTCTGAATTGAAAATGAAAACATAAGTTTCGGTTTGTTTTATTGACCGCAGTATCCTGTTTGTTACACCCTGCCGAACAGCAATCGGCAGAGTTTTCACCCTTTTATACTTTCATACCTTCCTACTTCCTCAGCCTTATCCTTCTTCACCAAACAGACAACAGACAACAGACAACTACCCTATCCCAAGTTCTTTCTTTATTCCTTGAATTTTCTCGTCCAGCTTTCTGTTAGCATTTTCGAGATCTTCCCCTTCGGTGAATTTTCCTGTAACGCTGAAATAGAATTTAATCTTAGGTTCTGTACCTGATGGGCGGATAGAAATTTTGCTGCTGTCTTCTGTCAGGTATTGGAGGACATTTGATTTCGGAAGGGAGAGAGGGATTCTGGCATTTTTGTTTATGTCAAGTGTTTCCTGTTTCAGATAATCATGAACGGCCACGACAGATGATCCACCAAGGTTATCAGGTGGTTTATTCCTGAAATTATCCATCATTTTACGGATTTCTTCTGCTCCGGATTTACCTTCTTTGTATATCGACATCAGGTTTTCCCTGTACAGGCCATACTCTGTGTATATCCCGAGGAGCAATTCATATAGTGATTTGCCATTTTCTTTAGCCCAGGCGGCTGTTTCAGCAATCAGGGTGCAGGACATGACAGCATCTTTATCCCTGACAAATTCCCCGGCAAGGTACCCGTAACTTTCTTCCGCACCGGCAATAAAGCTTTTTCTGCCTTCGTTGATCTTCATAATATCGGCGATATACTTGAAACCTGTCAGGACATCATATGTTTCAACATTATATTTTTTTGCGATATCAGCCATCAATTCTGTCGTAACGATGGTTTTTACAATATATTCTTTTCCTTTCAGCCTGCCTGTTTCAGCCCATTTATTGATCAGGTAATAGATCAGTAGTGAACCGGTCTGATTGCCATTGAGCAGGACAAGGTTTCCTTTTGTATCCCTGACTGCTATACCCACGCGGTCGGCATCCGGATCTGTGGCCATTACAAGATCGGCACCGACATCGTCAGCTTTTTTAAGTGCCATGGAAAGGGCCGCAGATTCTTCGGGATTAGGTGAATGTACAGTGGGAAAATTACCATCCGTAATATCCTGTTCGGGGACATTATAAACGTTCGTAAAGCCAAACTTCTTAAGTGCCATTGGTACCAGTCTGACCCCTGTCCCGTGGATGGGCGTATACACAATTTTCAGGTCATGGTGTTTTCTAACAATATCCGGTGATAAAGAAAGTTCAGCAAGCCGGTTAACATATATTTGATCGAGATCCGTCCCGATGATTTCTATTCTGCTTTGATCCACATCAAAATTAATTTCATCAATGGATGTAATCTTTTCGACTTCATCAATGATATTTTTATCATGTGGACTGATAATCTGTCCACCATCATCCCAGTATACTTTATAACCATTATATTCTTTTGGATTATGGGAGGCAGTTATAACCACACCTGCCTGGCAACCGAAATGTCTGATGGCAAAAGAAAGTTCGGGGGTTGGCCGTAAATCATCGAACAGGTAGGCTTTGATTCCGTTGGCTGAAAATATGTTTGCAGTGGTTTCTGCATACAGCCTGCTATTATTCCTGGAATCATGAGCAATGACAGCTTTGATCAGCCTGAGGTCTGAAAAACATTTTTTGAGATAATTACTGAGTCCCTGGGTTGCCATACCCAGGGTATAAATATTCATCCTGTTTGTTCCGGCTCCCATGATACCGCGCAATCCACCGGTTCCAAATTCCAGGTTCCTGTAAAAAGATTCAATTAATTCATTTTCATCATGTTCCAGCATTCGGAGAATCTGGCCCCGGGTTTCCTGGTCAATATTGGCTTTCAGCCAGGAGTCGGCTTTGGCTCTTACCTCTTCCGGCAGTGTATTTTTTTCCATATGTTATTTGACAATTTAATTTTATTACAATCACAAAAGAGAAGTATCCGTGAATCAAAGATATTGAAAATTAAATTTTGTAGAGGGATTGTATCTAACTAATAGGACTCACCCCCTTTTTATTCCCCCCACTCTCCCGAGAGAGGGGGTTAGGGGGTGAGTACATCCATACAATGTTTCAGACTTTCCTTCCAGCCGGGTATTTCTATACCAAGGTCATTTGTGATCTTTGTGGTATCGAGCACACTGTATGCCGGGCGGAATGTTTTTGAAGGATATTCCTTTGTTGTGACCGGCAGGATTTTAATTCCGGATGCGGTTATCTTTATAATCTCACAGGCAAATTCATACCATGTACAGGCACCTTTATTTGAATAATGATAAATTCTGTACCGATCCTCAAACCAATGATGATGATATCTATCTATTAAAATGAGCACTGTCCTGGCCAGATCATTTGCCCAGGTAGGGGATCCGATTTGATCAGCTACAACCTGCAGCTGATTTTTTTCTTTACTCAACCTCAGGATGGTTTTGACGAAATTACTGCTAAATGCCGAATACAACCATGATGTCCGGATGATAACATAATCATTTGCTTTATGTATCATTCTTTCACCCTCAAGCTTACTGCTTCCATAGATGGTGCGTGGATGGGGAGTATCTTCTTCTTTATAAGGTCTTGCAGAGGTACCATCAAAAACGTAATCTGTTGAAAAGTGGATGAGCCTGATTTTCCTTTCAGCACAGATTCCTGCCAGGATTTCAACAGCACGTGCATTCAGGAGAAAAGCTTTCTCAGGTTCTTCCTCCGCTTTATCCACAGCTGTATAGGCAGCGCAATTGATGATATAATTGACCGGATTTTCATCCAGGAACAGATTCAGTTCGTGCTCTTTTGTAATATCCAGCTCACCAATATCGGTGAATATGAATTCTATATCACGATTCTCCGGTGCCAGTTGTCTGAATTCATTTCCCAGCTGTCCATCTGCTCCGGTGATGAGGATCTTGATCATAATATTGGTATGTGTTAAAGTCCCGGGACTGAAGCCCGGGTTAAGTCACCTTCTCCATGCACTCATGCATTGTTTATGAGTAGAATCCCCTGATTTGGCAATCAGGGGTTGACTATTCACTCTTCACAAGATAATCTCACTGCTCCCTGCTCCATGCTCCCTGCTCCATGCTCCCTGCTCCATGCTCCATGCTCAGAAATTCATCTCCGCATCCCTGAAAAGAGGCAGTACAGAATCTCTTTCGGATACTTCTATGTCCTCTTGTTTTAGCTTCCAGTCAATATTCAGGTCCGGATCGTTATATCGTATACCTCTTTCTGCTGAAGGATTATAAAATTTATCACATTTATAAAAAACGATAGCAGATTCGCTGAGGACTGCAAAACCATGGGCAAAACCAACAGGTATCAGCAGTTGTTTATTGTTTTCATCTGAAAGCTCTAAGCCGAAGTACTTACCAAATGTGGAAGAATTTTTTCTGATATCAACAGCAAAATCATATATTGTTCCTTGTAAAACCCTGACCAGCTTCACCTGGGCATATGGCTGGAGCTGGTAATGCAGGCCTCTGACCACGCCAAATCCTGATTTTGATTGATTGTCCTGGACGAACTGCATGGTAACACCATAGCTCTTTAGCTTGTTAAGATTATAGCTTTCAAAGAAATACCCTCTTGAATCGGAATGAATATGCGGTTCAATAATTAAAATTCCCGGTAAGGGAGCTTCTGTAACCCTCATTGTTGTCAAAGTTATTAATCGAAGGTAAAGATTTTTTCCTCTGCAATTTTCAGCAGAT